>JGI20214J51088_10000160_pt1 | contig 48657 bp, 45 predicted proteins | sample WetSurMetagenome_FD_51088 | JGI IMG/M metagenome (IMG submission 51088) | reverse complement strand
TGGTAACTATCAGGTCAATTCCCTCTTCATGCAACTGAACAAAACTAATCCCTTTTGATATCAGAAATTCATGACGCGCATGCTCAAGATAGTGCTGATAATTTGCATTATTTACAACCCCCTGGAGGTCGCATTCGTAGTCTCTTACAATAAATTCAAGAGTATACAGAGATCCTGATTCAGACATTAGCGTTATAAGAATAGGTTTATAGCAATAATGTAAACTATTTTGGAAAACGTCCAAAGAATTTCTTTAAACCGCCATGAAATTTGTGAATACTGTGAGGTTTGTAATGCATCAGTATACATTCTCCGGTTATGTAGTTAATGTCAGAACCTTTAAGCTCATCGAGTGCCTCTTTGCTATCGGCCATCTGCTGAATCCAGATCTGTTTTATTCCTTTTTCCTTCGCTTCTTTTATGACAGAAGCGGTTATCCCCTTTTTAGTAAGAACAATAATCCCATTTACATCTGCAGGAAGTTCTCTGACGTTAGGGTATGCTTTAACACCCATTATTTCAACGGCTTCAGGATTGACAGGAAGTATATTCATCCCTTTTTCTTTCAGTTCTTTGAAAACGGCATAACCAAATTTTTTGGGATTACGAGAAACACCAACCAACCCAATTGGTTGTGATTCAAGAAATTCATTGATTTTCTTTAATGTTGTCATGGGTTTGATAATTTTAAATTTGATATTGAAAAAGAATAAATAATATTTAAAGTGCCTAAAGTACCTAAAGTGCCTAAAGTACCTAAAGTGCCTAGAGTGCCTAGAGTGCCTAAAGTTATTAAGAAATAGGGTAATTAATTTCTGAGACTTTAGAAACTCCAAACTCCTTCTCTAAGTATAAAGACTTAAAAATACAATAAAAAAACCAAGTGACATTAATTTTTATTTACTTGTGGTGTGTAATAGAATAACCTATTCATTTAACAGTTACATATTGTTAAACATTAAGTTGTTAACCAGGATAGTTGTCATACTTAATATATTATACACCCCGGGTATTGAGTTTAAATAAATAACAGGACATTATGAAAAAACAGGAAGACCGTTCAGGATACCTTTTTTCCAAGGGTTATTCAAACTATGTATTTATGTTATTGTTCCTTTTGTACATGTTTGATTATATCGACAGGACGGTCGTTACTTCAATGTTTACCTCTATTGAGAGAGACTGGGGAATTTCTCATACCCAGAGTGGATTGCTGGTCTCGGCTGTTTACTGGGCTATTGTTATTCTGACATTTCCTGTTTCAATTCTTGTAGACAGGTGGAGCAGAACAAAAACAATCGGAGTGATGGCAATTATGTGGAGTCTTGCGACAGCATTATGTGCATTGACCGGAAATTACGTACAGCTTTTCATGGCCCGTCTTCTGATCGGAGTTGGAGAAGCCGGGTATGCCCCCGGCGGAAGCGCCATGATATCCGGATTATATCCAATAGACAAAAGGGCAAAAATGATGGGTATATGGAATGCCTCAATTCCTCTTGGTTCTGCAATCGGAGTACTTCTCGGAGGTATAATAGCTGTGAAACTGGGATGGAAACATGCATTCGGTATTGTTGCCATTCCGGGAATGATTATTGCAATACTGTTCCTTTTCGTTAAGGATTATAAAACGGTTGATCTTTCATTTTTCGACAAAAGCAGGAACAGGGTGAAAATGGAGAAAGCGGATATTGTTAAAGAGTTTATTTCCAAACCTTCTGTTATTTACACATATTTCGGAATGGCTGCAGTTGTTTTTGTAACTACATCTATGCTTACCTGGCTGCCAACATATTTTGAAAAAGTAAGAGGTATTCCCCAGCAGACAGCTGGTCAGATGGCCAGTGCTGTTATGATGCTTGCCATTGTTGGTGCTCCTTTGGGAGGATTCTTAACCGACAAGTGGCGGAAGAGCAGGGAGAATGCCCGTTTGCTGTTCCCCGCGATTTCAACATTTTTATCAGCAATTGTTCTTTTTATTGCACTGGCCCTGTTGAAGGGAACCATACAGTATATTTCCTTACTTGTCTTCGGGATATTGATTCTCGCGTTTATTTCAGGAGCAGCTGCTGTTACCCAGGATGTAATTCACCCCGGACTGAGAGCAACATCTTATGCGATTGCTGTCGTGGTACAAAATCTCTTGGGGGCATCAACAGCCCCTATTGTTATGGGTAAGATTTATGACCTGACAAATATTCAGACGGCATTAGCTGTTCTGCCGTTTGTATTATTGGTTGGAACACTTCTTTTCTGGCTCGGCTCAAGATCTTATGTTAAGGATCTGGGGAAAGTAGAACATGTTAACCTTGAAATTGCATGATTTTATTTCGCTAAGCAATGGCAGGCAGCTGAATAATAGAAATTTAAAAAAAGACTATATTCCGGAATTTTTATGAGAGCCTATTTTTTTCTGGAAGTAGTATAATGAACGAACTCTTTAAGAGAATCTTTTGCCTCTGATTCCGGATACGAATCAAGTATTGCCAGAGCCTTGTCCCTATATTGATTCATTTTTAGTTCAGCATATTCCATACCGCCGTATTCAGACACAAAACTAATTACTTCACCTATCTCGTCTTTTGTTTTCTTCTTGTTTTTTACAATTCCAAGAATATGTCTCTTTTTTGAGTTGGCTGATTGTTCCAAAGCATGAATAAGAGGAAGGGTTATCTTTCGTTCTTTAATATCATTTCCTACAGTTTTTCCGGTCAGTCCGGTTCCTTCATAATCAAGCAGGTCATCTCTTATCTGGAAGGCTATACCAATGTTCTCACCAAAGTCTTTCATTATCTGAATTATCTCAGGATCATCAGTTACTGATTTTGCTCCACAGGCAGTACATGCCGAAAGCAATGCTGCTGTTTTACTGATAATTATCCTGAAATAGTCTTCTTCTGTTATATTTAACTTTCTGGCTTTCTGTAATTGCAGCAATTCACCTTCACTCATCGATTTTACGGCTTCAGAGACAATCTCAAGCATATCGAACCGATTCTTTTCGACGCTTATAAGCATTCCTTTCGAAAGCATATAATCGCCTACCAGGACAGCTATTTTTGAATTCCAAAGAGCATTGATAGACAGAACACCGCGACGAATGTGAGCATCGTCAACCACATCATCATGTACCAGTGAGGCTGTATGAAGAAGCTCAATAAATGTTGCAGCAACATATGTCGGTTCTTCTATTTTACCGTTGAGTTTGGCAGTAAGAAAGACAAGCAAAGGCCTCATCTGCTTTCCCTTTCTGCGCAGGATATAGTTAAGGATTATGTTTAATAAAGGAATATCTCCCCGCATGGTTTTGCTAAAGTAGGCTTCAAATTCAGCCATCTCTTTTTCAACTGGTCTTCTAATCCGGGTGAGAACAGGCATAACAATTAATTTCGTTCAAATATAGTAAAATCAGGAGTTCGAAATATTCTTTTATTTCTTTGTTACCCTGTTTTTGTATGATTTATTGCATTTTAAAGGTCAACTTTCATCATATCAACATATTTATATATATTTGCAGAACGAAATGTTAAAATGATGGAATTCAAAGATCTTAATGCCGAAAGCCTCGAAAAAGCAGCAAATATGCTTAAAGCGATAGCACATCCATTACGGATATCAATTGTCGGTTGTCTGGAAGACGGGAAAAAAAGAACTGTAACAGAAATTCATAAACAGCTGGGAATAGAACAGTCAACTGCTTCTCATCATCTGGGTATTTTAAAGGACAGGGGAGTGTTAGCTTCAAAAAGAGAAGGTAAGAATACCTGGTATTTTCTGAAACATGAAAATCTTAAAACAATATTGAGTTGTGTAAGCAGTTGCTGCCAGGAATAGAATAACCATTCTATTCTTAAAAAAAAAGATCAGGAAAGGTCCCTGAACATTTTCTTCTGAAATAATACAATTGATATAACCCCGCAGGTAATTGCCGAGTCGGCAATATTAAATACCGGTCTGAAAAAAACAAAAGATTCCCCTGGTTTAAACGGCGACCATTGCGGCCAATGAGTGTTTATAATAGGGAAGTAGAACATATCGACTACACGTCCGTGGAGAAATGAAGAATAGCCACCTTCAGGCGGAAATAAAATTGCCGGTTGGTTGAAGCTTTCACTGAATATCATACCATAGAATGCACTGTCGATAATATTCCCGATTGCCCCGGCCATAATGGCACTGACTGCAAGAATAAGACCCAGGTTTGCCTTTCTTGTAACAAGGGATGACAGAAACCAGCCTATACCGAATATTGCAACAATTCTGAAAATACTTAAGATAAATTTACCGGGTTTTCCTCCCATCTCCATCCCGAAAGCCATACCGTTATTTTCAATGAAATGCAGAATTCCCCAATTACCAAAAAGATGGATTTCCTGGCCAATCTCCATATGGGTTTTGATCCATATTTTTAGAACCTGATCGGCAAGTAGGATTAAAATAATAAAAAGAATCGATTTTTTTCCTGATGACATAGCGGGTCTTGTTAAAATTCTGGGCTGCAAAATAGTAAAAATATTGATGACCAGCTGTTTCTTTACACAGAAAAGAAAACTGCAGGAATCTGATTTAAGTTTTTCCTGCAGCTAAAATAGAGAATAATGGTTATAATTAAATTAAGAGTTTAAGCTTTTCTAATCTGTACGATCAGCAACGTTGTCTTTCCTGAATAGTTTTAGTTTTACAGAAAGCATCATTGTTATTCCAAGTAAAATGAAAAGACCAATATTGCCGGCGAGATATGCATAATCATTGAGGGTCAATAAAATGAATATGAACGAATAAAGCAAAACAAGCAGTCCTGAAATCAGAAGAACCGGACGTCGTTTCCTTATGAGTGCCATGAGGAAAAAAGAGATCATAACGATTGTTGAAGACGCAGATATAAGGTAGGCGGCATTAAATCCCGTATGCTCGCTTAGCGCATTCAGAATTGAAAAGAATAGTACAAGTCCAAGCGAAACAAGGAGATAATGAAAAACATGAATATTCTCATGAATTGTCATTTCGGCAAACAGGAGGGCCAGAAAAGTAAGTGCAATGAACAGAATTCCGTATTTAGCACTTCTGAGTGACTTTTGATAATGATCAACTGTAAGTATATATTCGACACCAAAAGAATCATTTCCCGGATTATAAGCATTTCCGGCCCATACCTGTGGAAAATTCCGGTTGAGGTTTGTTACTATCCATTCAGCATTAAACCCTGAGTCATTAATTTTCCTGTCGACAGGCAGGAACTTTCCCTTGAAACCCGGAGAGACCCATGGAGACCTGATTTTTACATTTGTTGTCTTTCCCACAGGAGAAAAACTTAAACTCTCCGAACCTGAAAGCTTAAGGTTTATTGAGAAAGGAATATTAGTTGCATTTTCCGGCAACTTTACAGGAAAAGATATTCCGGAAGCAAAAAGTTCTGTCTCCTTTAATCCGGGAACGGCTTCAAGATCAATTGAATCTGTTTTTAAAATAATACTTCCTTTTAATCCCCGGTTATCACTTATTCCCATTGAAAAATATGACTCATTCCAGAGTATTTCGCTTCTCTCTCCGGTATTCATTTGCTGAATTTTAAAATCTCCTGTAAGATTCAGATTAGCAGTGTAAACTACTGCCTGGTATATACTCCGGTGTCTTTTTTCAGTCTGCACATCACCATCTATCCGGAGTGTTTCAGGCATTAAATGAAACACCGATATATATGGCTCTGATTCCTTTTTCAGGGGATAGATCCTGACAGGAATATTCAGCACCGGTCCAGAGATGATCTGTTGACCTGCCCACTGAAAGGCAATTTCTTTCTTTACATTCTCCGAATTTTGCTGTCTTTCACTTATAAAAGATTTAATCATTTCAAGCGGGATAAGTAAAAATATTCCCAAAATTGCAAGCAATACCATCTTTATTGTTAAAGAGTGTTGCCATTTTTTGTTGTCACTGATTTCAATTTTCATAGTCAATTTATTAAATTTAAAAGTACTTTGAAACACAAAGCTAATTGATAAAAAAATTATTGTGATTTAATAATATCTTCCAGAGCTTTAAGATGAATCCTGAAAGCTTGCGCACCTGCCTTTGTGATCGAGTAACTGGTGTTAGGCTTTCTTCCGATAAATTGTTTATTTACCCTGATGAGGTTATTCGCTTCCAGTGCTTTTAAATGACTCGCCAGATTTCCGTCAGTTACTCCCAGAGTCTCTTTCAGATCATTGAAATTAAAGGAATCGTTTATGATCAGGACCGACATAATTCCCAGCCGGACCCTGCTCTCAAATAGTTTATTTAAGCCGGATATTGAAACTTTCATCCTTCGTATTTTCTGTACATAAATAATCCATAAGCAATATGAAGTAATCCAAAACCTAAACACCAGAATAATAAAGCATACTCTGGGAAAATTGCGGAAATGAGACCGGTAAGTATTTCAATTACTCCCAGATAAAACACCTCACTATAAGTGAATTTCCCGGCATTTACCAGGGCCAGTCCGTAGAATATCAGCATTGCAGGCACTATAAGCTGCCACTGATTTTCAATTGAAAGAATGATAATAAAAAGTCCGCCTGTAATTAACGGGATAAGAAGACTAACAAGCAATCTTTTTGATATTGGAGTCCAAATCTTATGCCCCTGCCGTTGCGACCTTCTGTATGAGAAGTAAACAGATGTGCTAATGGCAATTATCAGCACAATAAGTGAAATGATAACAAGTTGGATTTTCAGAGTGTTCCCATCTTTATTTAATATACTGATTAAATTATCACTAACTGGAGTTTTGTTTTTCCGGATAATGAAAAATGCCACAGCACTACCTGCCAGTGCTGCTATACCGGCAAATAAGCCTGATAATCCGCTTAATGAAAGAAATCTTGATGAATCCTCCATTATTTTTTTGATGGTTTTAAGGTCTTCAAAATAGTTCAGTTTGTTTTCCATGTAAATAATTTAAAAGTACTTTGAAATGCAAAGCTAAAACATTATTTCTGAATTACAAAATTCCAGTTCATAAATCCTAAAAGCGGATAGTCATCTAAAAAAAGAGGGAAAAAAGGTAAACGGACTGAATAACATTGTCGTAAAGAGAGCAAAGTCATAACATTGGCAGGTAGTTCTTTGCGATCTTTACGAAAAATCGATGGTTGTCATATATCTATGGACAAATAATATTGACTTTATTTGAATCCCAGCAATGCCAGTCGCTGTCTCCCAGGTAATCTATACATTTCACTCTGCCATTATATGTAGTTGAGTTCCATTCTACATTAACATCTGAAGACTTCAAACCATTGTAATAATGAACAGTATAATAGGCGTTTAAAGCAGTACTGGTCAAACCATATGTTATGTAACTGTCTTTAAGCGGATCAGCGGTACGGTTATCCTTTAGAGCTCTTATGTAAGTATATTTAATGCTGCCGATAGATGTTCCGCTCTTTATCCAGTCTATCTGAAGCATTGGTTCAACAAACTGATAACTATGATTAATTATCCATTGTCCACCGGTACCATCAAGATTGGATGTTCCTTCAAACCAGAGGAATTCTGTAAAACCGCTGGTTCCTGTTTTGGTTATGTACATTTTCCATAAAACATCACTGGTCCGTATCTGTCCTGTAAGTCTTGCATTGTAAGCAGCTCCTAATACAGTGACGCTATAGCTCCATTGCCATGTCTTATCTGAAAGAAATACCGGATTCTGATTAACAGCCAGTTTGAAAGAGGCAACCGGAACTACAAGAGTTGTATTTAATATTAATCTCCAAACTCCGGCAACAACAGCTGCAAATTCCCAGTTACTGTTTTCTGTACCTTTTTGGTCGTATGCCAGGCCGGCCGACTTTGCACCGGAGACGAAATTGGTAAAATCAATTGACATAGATTCCGCTGGTGGTAAAACAGGGGGCTCCCCTTTATCCTTTTTACAACTTGTTATAAAACCTGCCGAAAGAATAAGTATCAGAGTAAATGACAATAGTTTTTTCATAGTGTAATAAGTTAATTTTAAAGAAAACGACAAAAAGTAAAAATAATTATATTGCTGCTGCAAAGATATAGTGATAGAGTCTAAAATTCATATAATAGTTAGATATTTATTACAAAGGAAGTTAGATATATATCTGTCTGATATCTCTCTTAACTGATATATTTACGTTAAAGGGTAATGAAGCTGAAGGAGCTGGAATTGAATTGGGAAGCTTAAAAACCAGGACAACTGATTTTTATACAATTAATTAAAAGTTGTAACAGCTAATTTGAGAATTCTGAAAAAATTGATGAAAAAGATTAAAGACATATACAAGGGTTTAGTTATCTTTATGGAAATATAAATTCTGGAGTAATATTTATCAGGTTTATTATATTTATATTGCCATTTTCATATTTTTGAGTTTGATAAATTTGCAGGGGAAAATGGACCATAATCCTGTAATAAAAGTGTAATTATTCTATAATTTATTATTGATGTGCAATTCTATTCCCACAGGCAAATTTAAATATTTACTACTTGTTATCCTCCTGTCAGGCATTATTGTTCCTGTAAAATCTAATGCATTTCAGGAAAAGGATTCTATCTTATATAAGCAAAGAACTTTTAAGGGCGAAGACCTGATAAGAGGAGAAAGGCTTTTCTTTGGATTGGCTTATCCCGGAAATAAATCAATAAATTGTGCCAGTTGCCATAATACACGTGTATCTGACACTTTGAACTGGAATCCTGATGCTGTTGAAATTTCCAGGAAATTCCTCAATAAAAGTGCCGCTGATTTAAGCAAGATATTACTCAAGCCTGGCGGAAAGAAAATGGCTCAGGTTCATAGTGACGTACAGCTGACTACTGAGGATATTATATTGATTAAAGCATACATGGACAGACTTGTAGAAATCGGGCTTAAACAGAATAAACCGGTAATTACAAACCTTATATTATTCATAATAGCTTCAATACTATTTCTTTTTTCAGCGACCGATCTTATAATCAGCAAGATATTAAAAAGAAAGTGGATTAATTACCTGATACTCTTAGCTACCGGTATTTTTATTACAAACACACTTGTCGTTAATGCTGTTGTAATTGGGCGTTCTCAGAATTATTCGCCTGATCAGCCAGTGAAATTTTCTCATGCGGTTCATGCAGGGCAGAATAAAACCGATTGTATTTATTGTCATAGTTATGCGCTGACAAGTAAATCAGCCGGGATTCCACCTGAAAATGTATGTATGAATTGCCATCTTCTGGTTAGGAACGGAACACGATCAGGTGCTTTTGAAATAAATAAGGTAATAACTGCTTTCAATGACAGTATACCTATTGAATGGATTAAGGTTCATAACCTTCCCGATCATGTATTCTTCAGTCATGCCCAGCATGTAGGAGCAGGAAAGGTAACCTGCCAGGAATGCCATGGAAAGGTGGAAGAAATGAATATAATAAGTCAGGTATCTGACTTATCAATGGGATGGTGCATTAACTGTCATCGAAGTAAGGAGGTAAATTTTCAGAACAATAAGTTTTATGCCAATTACAATGATTTGGCGGATAAAATAAAAAGAGGTGAGATAGACAGTGTTACCGTGAATATGGTGGGAGGTATTGAATGCATGAAGTGCCATTATTAATAACATATTTTTGAGAAGGAACTGAAATATGAAAAAACAGAGGAAGAAACCTGGTGAGATTGAGGACCTGGCTGCCGGAAATAATGGTAATATTGATGGGAATCATGACGACCAGTTACTTGAAATGTTTGATGCTGATTTTCTGAAAAAAAATAGTTCCAGAAGGGATTTTTTTAAAGTTTTCGGGTTTAGTTTTGCGTCGGCAGCAATCCTCGCCAGTTGTAAAAGACCGGTGCAGAATGCCATTCCATATATTATTCATCCTCAGGAAATTATCCCCGGCAAATCTTTATACTATGCGACAAGTTTTTATGATGGTCATGAATATTCAGGAATACTTGTTAAAACAAGGGATGGCCGTCCGATAAAAATAGAAGGAAATGCTCTTTCTGCTTTTAACGGGGAAGGCACCAGCGCACGGGTTCAGGCATCGGTATTAAGCCTGTATGATGATGCCCGTTTAAAGAACCCTGCTGCTGATAATTCACCTGTTTCATGGGATGCTGTTGATAAACATATTCTTGATGTGCTTGCAAGAATAAATTCTGACGGAGGGGAGATTGTTCTTCTTTCTTCAACCATTATTTCTCCTTCAACAATTAAACTGATAAAGGAATTCGGGGCAGGATTTAAGAATTTTAAGTGGGTACAATACGATGCTGTTTCCTATTCTGCTATTTTGGAAGCCAATTCTGTATGTTTCGGGAAATCAGTAGTTCCTGATTATAATTTCAGGAATGCTTCCCTTGTGGTTTCAATCAATGCTGACTTCCTTGGTACATGGGTAGCTCCGGTTCATTTTATTCCGGGTTATGTGTCACGCAGAAAACTGGACAACGGAGAGAAGGATATGCTGAGGCACATTCATTTCGAATCGGGAATGAGCCTGACCGGAAGCAATGCTGATGAAAGGAAGAAAATAAAACCTTCCGAAGAAAAAACTCTGCTGGCAGATCTATATAACCGGATTGCTGAAAAAACAGGTGCCCTAACTTATCCGGGACCTAAATTTAAAGATGATCTGTCGGATCTGGCGGATAATCTGATCGCAGCAAAAGGGAAATCCATTGTTTTATCTGGTACCAATAATGTGGATATCCAGATTATTGTTAATGGAATAAACTCTTTATTAGATAATTATACTCAGTGTATCAGTTTGGATAATAATATTAACATCGCTTCAGGGATTGACAGCACGATGGATAATCTTGTAAGCGAACTAAGTGCAGGGAAGGTAAAGGCACTATTCATGTATAATGTAAATCCGGTATATGATTATCCTGATTCACAAAAATTCCTGTCTGGATTAAAAAATACTGAACTGACTGTTAATATGGCAGTCAGCCTAAATGAAACTGTAGGGAAAGGAAAGTACGAATGTCCTGTACATCACTACCTGGAGTCGTGGGATGATTCTGAGATTATTCCTGGTCAGGTCAGTTTAAGTCAGCCATGTATTAATCCGCTTTTTAATACCCGTTCATTCCAGGATTCTCTGCTAAAATGGTCTGGAAGTTCAATTTTATACAATGATTACCTGAAAATGAACTGGGAAAATGTATTTTTCCCGCTTTCAGGGATGTCAGATTTCAGAACTTTCTGGAATAAGTCCCTTGGGAATGGTGTCTTTAACTATAAAGTATCAGGTAATAAACCATACCAGTTTAAAAAGGAGGCATTTTCCCGGGCAATGATTTCTTCAGGAAATACAACTTCAGCTGGATATGAAGTTATTATTTCAGAAAGTATTGCATTAGGAACAGGAATGCATGCCAACAATCCCTGGTTAATGGAACTGCCTGATCCTGTTTCACGGCAATGCTGGGAAAATGTTGCTGCCATTTCAGTCCATGATGCTGAATTGCTAAAGATCGAGACGGGAGATTTAATAAAGGTAACAGAAGGATTAATAATCCCTGCATTTATACAGCCAGGTCAGGCTGAGGGAACTATTTCGGTGGCACTTGGATACGGACATTCAAATTCCGGTCCGGTCTGCAAAGATATTGGTGTTAATTTGTATCCCTTCATAAGGATAAGTGGCGGGAACAGGGTATTTGGATTTAATACCGATTCGCCTGAAAACACTTTGAAGAAAACCATCCTCGCCCTTACTCAGGTCCATTCTTCAATGGAAGGCCGGCCTATAGTGAGAGATACCGGATTTAGCAAGTATAAAAATGACCCTTCATCCGGGAATGAGTTTCATAAAGAGTTTGAATCAACACATAAAAGCCTTTATCCTGAGGTGAAGCATGCTGGTTTTCACTGGGGCCTGGCAATAGATCTTAACTCTTGTATAGGATGTAATTCATGTGTTATTGCCTGCCAGGCAGAGAATAATATTCCTGTTGTTGGAAAAGAAGAGGTTATACGAAGAAGGATAATGCACTGGATAAAAATAGACAGGTATTATTCAGATACTCCTGAAAATCCAAAGGTGTACTTTCAACCACTTACTTGTCAGCATTGTGATAATGCTCCGTGTGAGAATGTTTGTCCGGTGTCTGCAACCAACCACAGCAGTGAAGGATTAAACCAGGTTACATACAACCGTTGTATTGGTACAAAATATTGTATAAATAACTGTCCTTATAAAGTAAGAAGGTTTAACTGGTACCGGTATACCAATAATAAAGCATTTGATTTTAATACAGTATCAGATCTTGGTAAAATGGTATTAAATCCGGATGTAACAGTCAGAGAGAGAGGAGTTGTGGAGAAGTGTTCATTTTGTGTTCAGCGGATACAGGAGAAAAAATTACAGGCTAAACTGGAAAACAGAACGCTTAATGATTATGAGATAAAAACAGCTTGTATGCAGGCATGTCCTTCACAGGCTATTGTTTTTGGAAATCTGAATGACAAGGATAGTAAAGTATCCAGGTTATTCGAAGACCCAAGATGTTACCATTTGCTTGAAGAGTTACATACCCTGCCTAATACCGGGTATCTGACCAAAGTATGGAATGATGAGAAACAAAATTCATAAATAGTCAGCAGGGAATCGATGTATAACAGAAAAATCAGAGGTCCGCTCATTGAAGGGAATAAGACACTTAGTCAGATTACAAATGATGTAAGTGCCCCTATGGAATTGAAACAGGGAACATGGTGGTTTATTGCTTTTGGAATTTCTTCATTGGCAGCGCTTTTTGGCTTTTATGCTATTTATATAACTGTTACAAAAGGAATTGGTACCTGGGGTGTAAATAATTCAGTTGGATGGGGATGGGAAATTATCAATTTTGTTTGGTGGATAGGAATTGGACATGCAGGAACAGCATTTTCAATTTTTCTCCTGATCCTCAGGCAGCGATGGAGAACTTCAATTAACAGGGCTGCAGAAGCCATGACTGTTCTGGCTGTAATGTCTGCAGCAATTTTCCCGGCATTGCATATGGGACGGGTCTGGCTGGCTTTTTATATTTTTCCTTATCCGAATACACGAGGTCCGTTATGGGTGAATTTTAACTCACCGCTGTTTTGGGATTTTGCGGCAATCACCGCCTATCTTCTTATATCAGCCTCATTCTGGTATCTTGGAACATTACCTGATTTTGCGACAATTCGTGACAGGACAACTTCAAAAATTAAAAAAGCTGTTTATGGTTTTTTCAGTCTTGGCTGGACCGGATCGAGCCGGCAATGGATAAGGTTTGAATCGCTTAGTTTTATACTGGGAGGCATAGCTGCCGTACTCGTTGTATCAGTTCACTCAATAGTGGCTACTGACTTTGCAGTCGGTGTCGAACCAGGCTGGCATACAACCCTCTTCCCACCTTACTTTGTTGTCGGAGCAATTTTTTCGGGATTTGCGATGGTAATGACATTAATGGTCATAATCAGGAGAATTTACAATTTTAAAGATTATATTACTGATAATCACATGGATGCCATAGCCAGGATTCTTGTCTTTATATCTCTGATTATGGGGACCGCCTATGCAACAGAGATCTTTATCGCCTGGTACTCAGGTAATGAATATGAGATGTTCACATTCTTCAGGAATAGAATAACAGGCGATTATACAATTCAATTCTGGGGAATGATAATTTGCAATGCTCTGATCCCTCAGCTTTTCTGGTTCAGAAAGATTAGGAGAAACTGGGTCGGGTTGTTGATCGTTTCACTTTTTATTAACCTTGGAATGTGGTTTGAAAGGTACAATATAGTGATAACCTCATTAACCAAAGATTTCCTTCCCTCTAACTGGGTTTCTTATAAGCCGACCATTATTGATATTGGTGTTTATGTCGGAACTATAGGAATTTTTGTCTGCGGGGTATTGCTTTTCATCCGTTATATACCGATGATGGCTATAAGCGAATTAAAGAGTGTTGCACGTATTGGGGACAAGAAAGAGGATTAACAGGAATCAGCTATGACCAGATCTTTTAAAATAGGGATTTTTGACGGAGAAGAAAAGTTTCTTTCTTCCGTAAAATTGCTGCAGGAACAGGAATTTTCAATTTTTGATGTTTTTACACCTTATCCGGTTCATGAAATATTCCACCTCCTGAAACGTAAATCAAAACTTCCGACAGCTGCATATTTATTCGGCCTATTTGGTATTATTGCAACACTCGCATTTCTATATTATACATCTGTAATTGACTGGCCAATAGTATATGGAGGGAAACCATTCAACTCGTTTCCATCATTTATTGTCGTTACCATTGTTGTGACCATTTTAACTGTAACTATCGCAAGTCTTGCAGCCTTTTCTGCCCGGTCAAAGCTTTTTCCCGGACGTGATAACACTGTTTTTGACACCAGAGCAACAGATGATAAGTTTGTAATTGTTGTGATTACAGATATTTCGGATAAATCAAGGGCAGACAAGGCAGGCAGCTTAATGAAGGAAAATGGTGCCGTTGAGGTTTATGATAAGGAATTTGAAAATATTAAGTCATGAGAAATAATCATTTGTCGGGAAATATATACAAAATAGTTTTTCTGATTCTGTTTTCAGCGACTATATCCGGCTGCAATAAGAACAGGAATAATCCTGGTTGGGACTATTTCCCGGATATGTTTTATTCTACTGCTTATGAAACCTTTACAAAAAACCCGAACTTCAAGGACGGAATGACAATGAGAGTCCCTGCCACAGGAACTGTTCCCCGGGGATTTACTCCTTTTGAATATACAATTGATCCGGAATCCCGGATAAAGGCAGGGAATGAACTTATTAATCCATTCCTGCCTTCAGCGGAAGTTCTCTCAAGAGGAAAGGAGAATTACAAAACATTCTGTATAGGCTGCCATGGTGCTGCAGGAGAAGGAGACGGGCATCTTTATAAAAGTGGTTTGTACCCGGTAAAACCCCGTTCCTTATCTGAGAATAACGCAGCCAAACTTAGAGACGGAGAAATATTTCATACAATAACACTTGGATTTGGCTCTATGGGGGCTCATGGATCCCAGATAAGCCCTGATGACAGATGGAAATTAATTCTGTATATCAGGACTCTTCAGGAAGATGCTAAGAAAAGGATATCAGATATTAATGTGAGTGGAAATAAATAGTACCCGCAGAAGCTACAACAAAACACATAAGATAGTTATAATTTAAAGCCAAAAAGAAGCATAATGAAGGAGCAAATAACTGTTTCCAGAAATTTCAGAATAGTAACTTTAATTCTAATTGGTATTGGAGTCGGAACATTCATTTTTGGGCTTTTTTCGAATACTCAGTTAGCCTGGGCCAATTACCTGATCGTAAATTACTATTTTCTTTCACTGGCAATGGGGGGCGCTTTTTTTCTTGTTATTCAGAGTATCACCCAGTCAGGATGGTCTTCGGCCTTCAAGCGTGTATCAGAGGCTATGATGTCTTACATCCCTTTTGCAGCAGGTTTCTTTCTTCTTCTTTATTTCGGCATGCACGACCTTTATCATTGGTCTGATAAAGAAGCTGTTGCATTAGATCCTATAATCGCTCATAAATCAGTTTTTCTCAATATTCCTTTCTTTTTTGCAAGGATGGTTATCTACTTTACTTTATGGATTATTTTTATCAGGATATTAAGAAAAATCTCGCTTAAGGAAGATTTAGCAGATCATTCAGATATGAAGGGTATTCTGTTGTTGTTTGGGAAGAGCGAATTATATTCAAAAATACTAATTTTCATTCTGGCCATAACCTTCTCTTTTTCGGCAATTGATTGGATAATGTCTATTGATGTTCACTGGTACAGTACAATATTCGCATTGAAAAATCTTGTAGCAGCTTTCCTGCACGGCGTATCCATTCTGACCCTGATAGTTTTTATTCTTTATAAAAGAGGATATTTCCCTTTCTTTAACAAATATCATATGCACGATTTTGCCAGATACATTTTCATCCTTTCAATCGTATGGGGATATTTCTGGTTTGCCCAATTTATGATTATATGGTATGGAAATATTCCGGAGGAAACAATATATTACAATATGAGGTGGCAGGAGGGCTGGAAAGCACTGTTTTTCCTCGAAATAGGACTGAACTGGACATTACCCTTCATAATACTTCTTCCTGTAAAATCAAGCAGGAATATGACCGCTATCTTCATTGTCATAATATTCCTTATAATCGGGCAATATGCAGACCTTTTTGTACAGATAATCCCGGGAACAACCGGCATTTTAAGATTTGGCTGGATTGAGGCAGGTTTATTTCTGGGATATGCCGGTTTATTTGCTCTTGTTGTGGCAACTACTCTTAGTAAAGCAAAACTACTACCCGCTAACCATCCCTATCTGGAAGAGAGCCTGAATCATCGTTTTTAAAGTACCTTTCGACTATTTCAAATAGATTCTAAACCTCTGTATATAAGATAATTAATCTAAACATCTCCGTTTCAACTCCCCTTTAGGGGAGATGTCCCGCTGAAGCGGGACAGAGGGGTTTTATTACCAAAACTGAATTCTTAAGGAAGTTGGCGGGCAAAAAACCAGGAATAGCGATGGCATGTGAAGACAGGAGGAAAATCTCAGGCGATTACCCTGTCTGAGATCAAGAGAATAATTACCAGTAAAAAGTATGAATACAGGAGTATTGAATATTTTGAATAATTATTTCTGTCTACTTTGATCCTGAACAGGTCGGAAAACTTCCATACTATAACTATTGACGCTATGAGGAGTATTCCCACAACCAGTCCGCTCCTGATAATTTCAAAATAGCACAGAAACAATGCTGCAACTACCGAAGAGACAACCCATGTGAAAGTGAGCCTGTTAATCTGGGTTCTGCTAAAAACTTCCGTCAGACTTGGAATGCCTGCTTTTTTATACTCCTCACCATACTTCAATATCAGTAACCAGAAGTGAGGTACCTGACCTGTAAAAAACAGAAACTCAATAAATATGATGGATTTGTCCCATTCTCCTCCTCCGGCAGCCACCCATCCGATAAGCGGAGGCAGCGCACCTGTAACCGCCCCCGGGACTACCGCAAAGGCTGTTAGTCGCTTTGAATAAGTATATATGACATTATACCAGAAAATGGTAACTAATCCTATCAGAGCTGCTTTAAAGTTCCCTGCAGCATAAATAACTGCAGTACCTGCTATAATATTGAAAAGAAAAAATACTACTGCCTCCTTTCCTTTGATCATTCCGGCAGGAATAGGCCGATTGTGCGTTCTGTTCATTTTTCTGTCAAGCTCAATTTCCTGAATCTGGTTAAGAACAGATGCAGAAATTGAAAGAAGCAGAATTCCAAAGCTTACTAACAATATTTTAGCTGAGAGATGAGGATCAAAAATAAAATACCCGGTGAATCCTGTTAGACTTACCGGTATCATTATTTTTAGTTTACTTAGATCGAGGTAGTACTTAAGTTTATTTCCTGAATTATTTTCCATTAAGGGTTTTCAGGTATTCAATTATTTGTGCAATATCAGAATCGGTCAGGGAACCTTTATAACTCTGCATTAATTCCTTCGGGTAGCCTTTAACGATTTCTGAATTGGGCTCGTAAATAGCTTTTTTGATATATTCTTCATCGACTGTTACGGTGACTTCTTTACCTTCTCTTATAACAACCTGTTTCTCTCCAAACAGATTCAGGTAACTTGGACCAACTATTTTTGATCCATCTGTCGAATGACATGCATTGCAACCCTGATTAATCATGATTTTCAGTCCCTCAGAACCAGGAGCGGCTACTTCACCAGTTTTAACAACTGTCGAAGAATCTGCGTACCACGTAGTGTAATCGGCCTGGGACAGAACTTTGACATTTGCATTCATGTAGGAGTGACGCAGTCCACAGTATTCAGCGCAATAGAGATCATATTCACCAACCTTTTCAGGAAGAAACCACATCATCTTTTCAGTTCCCGGAACTATATCTGATTTTACCCTGAAAGCAGGAATAAAAAGACTGTGAATTACATCCAAAGAGATCAGTTTTATTTTAACTGGAGTATTGACAGGAATAATGAGATCAGGACTCTGTTTGCCATTTTCATATTGAAATGAAAAGCTCCACATCCTGGCAACACTTGTAATGTTAATGGCATCTTTAGGAGCCTTGGTCATTGGCTTCCATCCTGCCCATCCATAATAAAACATTGCGAGTGACAGTAGAATGGGAACAGCTGTCCATATGATCTCCAATGTAGTATTCCCTTCATTCTGTATCGCAGTTTTATTCTTTTTGTTGTTATACCTGAAGACAAAATAGAGCATTGTAATTGTAAGCCCTACCAGGAATAACAGCGAGACAATTGCCATAAAGTAAAATGATGTATTGAAAGTAGATACAAAATTTGAAGCATCGGTGGCAGTGGTTGAATACATACTTTTATCTATAAAGGTAATCCAGAAGGGTTATTATTATTACAACGGAAATGAGCAGTATTACAGCTATTACTCCTATGGAAAACATTTTATTGTCAAATTTAAGATGCATAAAGATGCGTAAGACAAATGAGGATTTAACTGCTGCTATCAGAAGGGCAATGGCAACTGTCAGAGGACCCAGTGAGATTTGTGTCACCAGTACCGAGGTGAGAGTCAGGCAGATTAATCCAGCCAGGACAAAAAGAAATGTTTTATAAGGGATAATATGATTTTTTTCATTCTCCATTGTAGAAACAGGTGTTAGGTAATAAGGTAAAACAGAGGAAATAGGAAAATCCAGATCAGGTCAACCAGATGCCAGTATAAGCCGCTGTTTTCAAGCAAAACAAAATTGTCAAAAGTAATTTTATCCCCGTATATTTTAACTGCAATAACGGCAATAAAGATCAATCCGATAATAATATGTAAAGCATGGAGTCCGGTCATAAAGAAATACAAACCATAAAAAAGTACATCCCCCTGACCGCGTAATGCCAGAATCGGGGAACCCGGATATATATGTTCTTTAATATGCTCTCCCCATTCAAAATATTTATTTACAAGAAAAGCAAGTCCCAGGAAAACTGTAATCCCAAGTAACAGAAGTGCAAGTTTCTTATTTTGTTTCTGAAGAGCAGTAATAGACATAGCAATAGTAGAACTGCTTATTAACAGAATTATGGTATTTATTGTACCTATTGCCACACTCAATTCATGTGCAGCAAGGTGGAATGCTATGGGATTTCTGTACCTGTATACTGAATAAACCACGAAAAGTCCACCGAATAACAACATTTCAGTAAAGAGGAATAACCACATACCGGTTTTAGATGCCAGATCGTCTCGATGTATTTCTGTCGTCATAATCAATTATAGTCGTAAGGTCCTTTAGTGATTACCGGAATATCTGTGAAATTTTCAACCGGAGGAGGCGAAGGAATTGTCCATTCCAGGGTCTTTCCACCCCATTGGTCTGCAAGTGCTTTCACGCCACTTTTTAATGAAGCGAATAAATTAATTATAATTATTGCCATCCCCGAATAAAGTACCCATGATCCCATTGTTGAAATTATGTTTCCGGCATGGAAAACTTCATCATAATCAAAATACCTTCTGGGCATACCCTTAAAACCCAGATAAAACATAGGACCATACAGGGTGATAAATCCAATAAAAAAGAGTACTAAACCGATATTTGCCCATCTTGTATCGTACATTTTACCGGTGATTTTAGGAAACCAGTAATGCATCGCGCCGAAAAAAGCAAATCCGGTCCCTCCGAATACTATAAAGTGGAAATGAGCAACTACAAAATGGGTGTTATGAAGATGCACATTGGCTGCCAGAGAACCAAGAATAAGTCCGGAAAATCCGCCTACCATGAATACAAAAATAAACGCCATTGCCCAATAAAAAGGAGTTTGAAGATCGATAGAACCCTTATGCATAGTTGATATCCAGTTAAATACTTTTATTGCACTCGGGATGGCAACGAGAAATGTCAGAAGTGAAAAGGTATATAACGCTGTACCGCTCATTCCGGAAGTAAACATATGATGTCCCCACACGAAATAACCAACAAAGGCAATTGACAATACAGAGGCAACCATAAACTTATATCCGAATATTGTTTTATGGGCAAAAGTTGTTATTATCTCAGAAATTGCGCCCATTGCAGGTAATATCATAATATAAACTGCAGGGTGGCTGTAAGTCCAGAACAGATGCTGATACAGAAGAGGATCGCCACCGAGTGTCGGATCAAAAAATCCGATGTGAAGAGTCCTTTCAGCAACAATCATAAGCAGTGTAATCCCAATAATAGGTGTAGCAAGAAGTTGTACCCATCCGGTAGCATATAGTGTCCAGGGGAAAAGTGGCATTTTAAGCCATGTCATTCCCGGGGCCCGCATCCTGTGGATAGTTACTAAAAAGTTCAATCCTGTAAGTATTGATGAAAAACCGAGAACAAATGCTCCAAATACTGCCGGAAGCATTGTCCCGGTAGTTCTGAAACTATAAGGAGCATAAAAAGTCCAGCCTGTATCCGGTGGACCCTGACCTGCAAACTGGGAGATAACTACTAATATAACGCCAGCCACATAAAGGTACCATGACATGAGATTCAATCTTGGAAAAGCTACATCCTTTGCCCCGATCATAATTGGTAAAAGAAAATTACCAAAAACAGCAGGAAGACCAGGAATAACAACAGCAAAGATCATTACAATTCCATGGAGGGTAAAGAACGCATTATAGGCCTGGGCATCCATAAGTGTATTCCCGGGAGCTATAAGCTCAAACTTCATTAATAAGCCAAGGGTTGCTCCTATGACAAAGAATGAAAGAATAGAAAACAGGTATAACAATGCTATCCTTTTATGATCAGTGGAGAATATCCATGAGTAAATGCCTTTATATTTCCCTTTATGATCTAAAAAGCTGGGTTCCTCAATGTCTTTCGGAGTACTCATTTACTTAATTTGGTTTTTATTTTTACACGTGATAATGCCAGGACCAGAAAAATCAAAACGACAATAAACAAAATGACAATCGCGGAAACCCTGGTCACATTAAAAACAAACTGATTGCCCATGTCATCGTAAGAGTAACAAATTGCAAGAAGTCGATTGATACTGGGTCCGATTTTGCCTTTTGCAGCTTCTACCAATGTGATTTTAATATCAAATGGAAGAAAATCAATTCCGCGCAGATAGCGTACAATCTTACCATCAGAAGCAAGAGCAATCAGCCCGGTTGGATGCACATACTGATTGTTTATTTTCTTATAATTGAAGCCAACAGATTGTGTTAGTTTGGCAATGTTTATGCTGTCAGAAACGAAAAAAAGCCAATCTTTTGCTGACTCTTTTTTCTGCATAGTACTTATATAATTAGCCTTCTTTTTAATTCCTAAGCCAATCATTTCAGACGGATCGAAACTGACGGTAATAACTTCATAGTCCTTGCCCAGTTGAAGATCAAGTTCATCGATGAATTTTGAAACTCCCCACATAAGAGGACTGCATGTTCCGGGACAATTAAAATAAACCAGATTAAGAATCGTGGGTTTATTTATGACGTCCCTCAACAAAACAGTATCTCCGGCTTCATTTACCAGCTTTGCATCGAGAGCAGCATACTGGCCCTGTTTTTCTTCAAATCCAACCTGCATCTGCTGACTAAACAGAGATGGCTGAGAATAAGATTTAATGCCGGTAAGAAAAACAAATAATACAACTAATAACTTAAACGGATTCATTGTAAAAAATTAGAATATTACTGGTCATAAAGTTAAAATTATTTCCATCAGAATATTTAAATATTATTCATCAATTCTTCTTCTCCGGGTATTTCCCTGAATTCATTGTGAAAATGATTCATCTTATTAAAGATTTTTTAATTCTTTTATTGATACCGTATTGAATTCTGTAATTTCACCATCCGTCACATCAATTATCTATTTTTTCAAAAGTTCTTCTTCCTCAGAATATATACCGGCGATCATTAATGATCCTCCCATAAGTGATATATCCTTCAAAAGAGCTATTATAGTTATTGTTTTATCAATGTCATGAATAAGATGAGGAATATGTATTGTGACAATAAAAATGAACAGAAGAAAGGCCAGCATTATGGTTGTAAATTTTACAAATATTTTTGAAATAATGCTGATACTTGCAGCTATAAGCATTATTCCTGTCAGTATAATTGTATAAGCTCCCAAAGGGATGAAAGAGGTTAACATACCAAGGTAATAATCCATCATCAAAAAATGGTTGATCCCGAAAATTGCAAAAGGAACTGCGAAAAGAATTCTTCCGATGGTCGTGATTTTTTTCATACTTAAGGGAATTTATTTTGCTGCTTCTTCCTTCTGAACAGGAGAGAACTTTTTTACAGTGTAACCCGATCCGATAACAGCTTCTTTTATTTTTGCAGTATCAACTATAGCAGGGAAGTATTCAATAATTGCATTCCCTGAAGTAAAAGAAGCTTTAACGGATTTTATTCCATCCAGTTTGCCGACGTTATACTGGATTGTTTGTTCACATCCCAGGCATGTCATCCCACCAATTGAAACTTCCATGACAGAAGCTTCCTGCAGAACATTCTCTTTTTGTCCCTTTTTGCTATTCCCGCAACTTACTAATGAAGCAGCAATAAAAAAAACCAGGAGAAAACCGGATGTTAAATTAAGCTTGTTCATTTTCATAAAAATTTGTGATCTCATTGGAAAATAAATCTCTATAAATGTATGCATTTTTTTTGGACCCATTTTAAATGTGTCAAAAAGCATAATTTGTGATACATTTTCTTCATATGCTTCGAACAAACAGCGATTCTAAACGTTTATTAACAAAAACAATAATCATGGAACGAAGAAAATTTGTCAAGTCAGTTGGGTTAGCAACCGCTGCAGCCTATATTGGTCAAAAAGTGCTGGCTAATGAACAGAGTACTGTTAAATCTTCAGTAATTGAAGGCAAGCCGGCAGCTGAGTTTCCTCCGCTGCCTTATGCTTATAATGCTCTTGAACCGTATATCGATGCGAGAACAATGGAAATTCATTATGATAAGCACCACAGAGCATATTATACTAACTTTTTAAACGCAATTAAGGGAACTCCTCTTGAAGGGATGGCCTTAAGCGCGGTGTTTGCTTCCATTTCAAAACAACCTGATCCGGTAAGAAACAATGGTGGTGGTTATTATAACCATCTTTTCTTCTGGAACAATCTTGGTACTGGCTCTGCCGGTCCATCACCCGAACTAACTGCTGCTATTACAACAGCTTTTGGTTCAGTGGATAAACTTAAGGAGGCATTTAGTACCTCTGCCAAAACACGATTTGGAAGCGGATGGGCCTGGTTATATCTTAATGCAGAAAAAAAGCTGGCTGTCGGAAGTTCACCAAATCAGGATAATCCGTTAATGGATATTTCAACAATTAAAGGAACACCTCTTTTGACACTTGATGTCTGGGAACATGCATATTATCTTAAATATCAGAATAAGAGAGCTGATTATGTCGATGCTTTCTGGAATATTGTTAAATGGGAAGAGGTTAATGCAAGATATCAGCAGGCACTGAAAGGGTGATCCGGGATATAATCCGGGTTTGCTTCGTCTCCGCCACAGATGGCGGAGATGAAACAATCTCTCCGGATAACACCGGAATTATGTATACAGAAATCTCTTTATCTTAAGTGTAGCAGTCTTCTGAAAAGGGACCGGCTGCAATACAACCTTTTGAATCTGACTGAATTTATTAACCTGTGAGTTTACATATTCCTGTAATTCAGAAAGGACTTCATCAACTTTATCTTCTAACTGGCGGGTCATATCCTCTTTCAGACTCTGATATTTCTTCTCCAGTTCTTCCTTGTTAATATGAACAAGTGCAACAAGTTTTCCTTTTTGCTGTACGACAAGTGATTCCACAACAAACCGGAAGTTATTTATGATAGATTCGATCTCTTCAGGATAGATATTCTCACCGCTGGCCCCAACTATCATATTTTTAAGTCTTCCCTTGATAAAGAGATAATTATTATCATCAAGTGTTCCCAAATCACCGGTTTTAAACCAGCCGTTTGGTGTAAGTACCTCACTGGTCATTTCAGGCTCTTTGTAATAACCCTTCATAATGTTCGGACCCTTGACCCAGATTTCTCCTTCTCCTGTTTTTTTGTCCGGATTGTTTATAATAAGCTCAATTCCTTCTATTGCCGGACCGGTCGATTCATATACGGATTTTTGAGGATTTGCACCCGCAAGCAGAGGAGCTGTTTCTGTTAGACCATACCCAATTGCATATGGAAACTTAGCTTCAATGAGAAACTTCTCAACAACTTTATTGAGCTTGGCACCACCTATGCCATAAAACTTTAAATTCCCGCCAAATGTTTGCCTAAGCTTCTTTCCGGCGGCACCATTCAGTTTTTTTCTGAAGAAGGGGATCTTGTAAAGAAGTCTTAGGATCCTGTTATCTCTGAATGCAGGTATTATTTTATTAAAATATATTTTTTCAATTATCAGAGGAACAGTAAGCATCACTGTGGGTTTTATTTCAGCCAGCGCAGGAAGCAGAACAGCAGGAGTGGGTGGTTTCCTGAGATAATAAACACACGCACCGCATAGCATTGGCAGAATTAGTCCCAGGGTATTCTCATAAGTGTGCGACAATGGCAGAACAGATAAAAAACGATCAGTTTCGTCCATTGGTTGTATCACTTTCCCCTTAAGTGCATTGAAAGTGATGTTTTTATGTGTAAGCATAACCCCTTTTGAACGGCCAGTAGTACCAGAGGTATAGATAATTGATGCAAGGTCTTCTTCTGCAACTTCATAGGTTTTGACAGGAAGTGCTGAAGCCACATATGGAGTAGAATTTTTTTCAGAAAAGATTAGCGAATAATCTTCGATAAGGATTGCCGTCCTGAGGACTTCCGATTTGAAACCCTCAATTCGGGGCAAGAGCGATGTCGATATAAATATTGCTTTGGCACCTGAATGTTCAAGAACATTTCCAACCTCTGTATTCGAAAAATCAGGAAGAATAGGAACAACAACAGCCCCCATAAAGGTGATGGAGAAGTAAGTCACAGCCCAGTTAGGCATATTGGAACTTAAAAGAGCAACCTTATCTCCGGGACAGATCCCATTTTTCTCAAGGAAAGCAATCAGGGCCCTGATTTCCTTATAAACTGTTTCATAATTCTTTGGTTCCTCCCCTACAAACGCGTAGGCACTGCATTTTCCGAACTTTCTTAATGTTTCATTAAACATAGCAGGGAAAGTTAACCTGACACCATCTTCTTCCATTATTGCCTATTTATTAGCCAATTATAAAATACAAAGGTACAGAATTATTGCTTTGTGTGTCTTAACTTTTAATGATATTAAGTTAAATATCATAAAACCAGGATAAAACTTTAAACCTTTATCGTCTGGAATGGTTAATTTAGCAGATTATTTTTCTAATCAAATATTATGACATCAGTAATAAGAGTAACAAAGGAATTTCCTTTTGAAATGGCCCATGTACTTTGGAACTATGACGGACCATGCAGAAATGTACACGGCCATTCATACAGACTGTTTGTGACACTTTCAGGTATTCCTGTTGACGACCCTGAAAATCCGAAGAACGGAATGGTTCTTGACTTTACGGATTTGAAAAAAATAGTAAGGAAGGAGATAATAGATGTATTTGATCATGCTGTTGTGGTCAGCAAAAGGTATGATAAAGAAAAAACAGATCTGTTCTTGAAAATGTTTGGAAATACAGTTTTGGTTGATTATCAGCCAACATGTGAAAACCTGGTTTCAGATTTTGCCGAGAGGATTTCCGGTCAGCTTCCGAAAGGAATAAAACTTCACAGTCTTAAACTTTACGAAACCGTTACTTCTTATGCAGAATGGTTTGCCTCTGATAATAAGTAACCGCTCTCTATCCCCAGTCACCTCTAACTTAAACATTATCTATGACAAATAATCAACCAAAGAAACTTTTCCTGCTGGATGCATATGCGTTAATATTCCGTGCGTATTATGCATTTATTAAAAATCCTAGGGTGACATCAAAGGGACTTAATACCTCTGCTATTTTTGGATTTCTGCTGACCCTTGAAGAGGTTCTTCAAAAACAAAAACCATCTCATATAGCTGTAGTTTTTGATACTCCTACACCCACCTTCCGGCATGAAATGTATAAGGAGTATAAAGCTCATCGTGATGAAACGCCGGAAGACATTAAAAAAGCAGTTCCTTACATTAAACGGCTGATCGAAGCATATAAAATTCCTGTTATCGACTACCCCGGATTTGAGGCAGATGATGTAATAGGTACTCTGGCCCGAAAAGCTTCTGAGCAGGGTTTTACAACTTATATGATGACTCCTGATAAGGATTTTGCCCAGCTGGTTTCCGGGAATATTTTCATGTTTAAACCTTCCAGAAGCGGAAACGAATCAATATTATGGGGGGTTGATGATATAAAAAGGGAATTTTGTGTATCCCGGCCTGAGCAGGTTATTGATGTTCTTTCCCTTATGGGAGATACTGCGGATAATATTCCGGGAGCTCCGGGGGTGGGCCCTAAAACAGCAATGAAACTGATTTCCGAATATGGAAGTATTGAAGAACTCTTCAAAAATACCGATAAGTTAAAAGGAAAGCTTAAAGAAATAATTGAAAATAACAGGGAGCAGATTGAATTTTCTAAAAAACTGGTTACCATAGAACAGAATGTACCTGTTGAGTTTAATGAAAGAGCATTGGTAACAGAAGTGCCGGACTCTGATAAGCTTAAAACTCTTTTTGAAGAACTGGAATTTAAAACAATTGCTGCAAAAATACTCGCGGAAATTGATAAATCTGAAAAGCCCAGGGATCCACAACAACCGTCCCTTCCGCAACAGGATTCTCAACAGGGTTCTCTTTTCGGAGATGAGGCTATAACCCCTTATGTTGAAAAAGCATCGATAGAAAATGTTAATCACAATTATGTACTTGTTGAAAGCACTTCAGCGCTCAAGGAGCTTGTAACCAGCATAGGCAGACTTAAGGAGTTTTGTTTTGATACTGAAACTACAAGTATAAATGCTCTTGAAGCTGAGCTGGTGGCCATGGCTTTTTCATGGGAAAAAGGCTCAGGATACCTTGTTCATTTTCCTGAATCACAACAGGAAACCAAAGAACTTCTTGAAATAATCAGGCCGGTTCTGGAAGCCTCTGATACAACCAAAATCGGACAAAATCTTAAATTCGATATCCAGGTACTTGCCAATTACGGAATTGAAGTCAGAGGACAATTGTTCGATACTATGATCGCCCACTATCTTCTGGAACCCGACATGAGGCATAATATGAACTTGTTATCCGAAACTTATCTGTCATACAGCCCTGTTCATATAGAATCGCTTATTGGTGAAAAGGGAAATAATCAGAAGAACATGCGATCGGTTCCAGTTGATAAGCTTAAGGAATATGCTGTTGAAGATGCTGATGTTACTTTTCAGCTGATGAAGATATTTGAACCCCGGATCAAATCGGAGGGTTTATCGGATCTGGCAACAAATATTGAGATGCCACTGATAAACGTTCTGGCAGATATGGAAAGAAGTGGCGTCAGGTTGGATCTTGAAGACCTGAAAGCAATTACTATTAACTTAAGGGAAGATATAATATCGCTTGAAAAAGAGATTTATTCCCTGGCTGGACAGGAATTTAATATCTCCTCTCCAAAACAACTTGGCGATATTCTGTTTATCAGGTTGAAACTTGACGATAATGCGAAGGTTACAAAAACAAGACAGTTCATTACCAATGAAGAGATTTTGCAACGGCTTATCCATAAACACCCTATTGTCGATAAGGTTTTGGAGTACAGAGGGCTCAAAAAGCTCCTTTCAACATATGTGGAGGCACTTCCGCTTCTTGTAGATAAGAAGACAGGCAGGATTCATACTTCTTATAATCAGGCTGTTGCTTCAACCGGAAGGTTGAGTTCAAATAATCCTAATCTTCAGAACATTCCGGTAAGGGATGAAAGAGGACGAGAAATAAGAAAAGCATTTGTCCCTGAAAAGGGTCATATTTTCTTTTCGGCCGACTATTCACAGATTGAGTTGAGACTTATGGCTCATCTGAGCAAAGACAAAAGTATGACAGCTGATTTTCTCTCGGGGAATGATATTCATTCTGCTACAGCAGCTAAAATATTCGGAGTTGAAATTAAGGATGTCACCAGGGAGATGCGCAGCAGGGCAAAAACAGCTAATTTTGGCATTATCTATGGGATATCCTCATACGGTCTTTCAGAAAGACTGACTATCGGGAGAAAGGAGGCAAAAGAACTTATAGATGGATATTTTAATTCTTACCCTGGTGTTAAAGTATACATGGATGAAAGCATCAGAAAGGCCAGAGATGCAGGATATGTTACAACTATGTTCGGGCGTAAAAGATATCTTCCTGACATACTTTCAAGGAATCAGGTTGTAAGGGGAAATGCAGAAAGAAATGCCATTAATGCTCCTATTCAAGGCAGTGCTGCAGATATCATAAAAATTGCCATGATCAGAATTCATGAAAAAATGAAATCAGAAAAATATATGTCAAAAATGATATTGCAGGTCCATGATGAACTTATTTTTGAGGTAGAAACATCTGAGCTTGAGAAATTGAAGAGTATGGTTTTATATGAAATGTCAAATGCAGCTAAGCTGGATGTGCCGTTAATGGTTGATTGGGGTACTGGTAACAGCTGGTTTGAGGCTCATTGAATATTAAAATTGCTCATTAATATATTGATCCAGGAAAAGATTAGATATATGCAAGTTAAAGTATTATTCTTCGGTGTTTTAGCTGAGGTTACCGGAACTAATTGTAAGCACTTTAGAGATGTGAAAACAATCAGTGACCTGAACCTCAGAATAGCAGATGACTTTCCGGAGGTCATCCACTACAACTTCCGTGTTTCTGTTAATAATGAAATAATTAACAGCGATATGGTACTTAATGATGGCGATGAGGTAGCTTTGATGCCTCCATTTGCCGGGGGATGATTGATTTAAATGGGAATCAGGTTATATGTATGGTTAAGAATTATCTCACAAACGGGCCGATAACTAATAAAACTATTTCTCATTTATTGGGAAAGATGAGTGAACAAACCGATTCCGGGGGTCACTCCATTTTTCTGGGTCAGGTAAGAGCTGATGAAATTAACCTGAAAAAGGTTAAAGCAATTGAATATTCAGCATATGAAATGATGGTTAAAGCTGAGGCGGATAAAATCAGAGAGTTGATTTTATCAGATTTTACGGATGTTACATCAATAGATATAGTTCATTCTGTCGGCATCGTCAGAGCAGGAGAAATTTCCCTTCTTGTTCTTGTTTCGGCTGGTCACAGACACCAGGCAATAACAGCCTGCAGTAAGGCGGTTGAACTCATCAAAGAAAAACTACCGGTCTGGAAAAAAGAGATTTTCGATGATGACTCTCATGAGTGGAAACAGAATTTACAAGATCAGACCGGTTCCTGATTTTTTGTGGTTTCCATATAGTCTGATTTCACGTTCTTAGGATCATTCTTCCTGGTAACAAGGATTGAACCGGATTTTCCGCTGAGGACAGATTTATACTCCTCCTTATTGTTTAGTACTTCCAGTGCTTTTGTTATCTGTTCATCTTTCTTTATTGTCCATGCTATGGAACCATCCTCATAAAAATAGCGGCCTATTATTTCATCCTCAATAAGATCAGTTATTTCACTCCTGAACTGTGTAAGGTCCTGATCAAGGCTGTGTGCGATGTCTTTCTCCAGTTCCGTAAAAAGCTCCTTATGTGCATCATAGTATTTTTCCTTTTTTGCATTAGTAATGAGCTCATTGAACGACTCTTCAGTATCTGTTTTGTAACTGAAATTGCGATTCAGCAGAAGTGCTTTGAAGTCATTATAATCCTGATCTGTGAAGGAGAACTGCTGCGGGGACTTAATATCGGGATGAGACCAATAATACTTGGTTGCATAATCAAAAATATAGTTCCTGAGGTAAAGTTCTGCCGCAATCTGACTAAGTGATTCAGGTAAAACTTCTATATCAGGAGCTATACCTCCGCCGTCTTTTACAGTACGTCCGTTTTTCGTTTTAAATTCGGAAATAAGAGAGTCGGGAATGATACCAACACTTCCATCCTCATTTGGATGAGAGAAATCGCGGGCCTGTATACATCTTCCGCTTGGGATGTAATATTTTGCTGTGGTGACTTTCAACTGTGTATTATAACTTAAAGGCCGGGTAATCTGTACCAATCCTTTACCGTACGACCTCTGGCCGACAATTATTCCCCTGTCAAGATCCTGTATTGCTCCTGCGACTATCTCGGATGCTGAAGCTGAACCCCTGTTAATNATTACAGCGAGAGCTATTTTATCATCAACCGGCTGTTTTGTGGTTTTATAACTCTCATCAAACTGTTTCACTTTCCCTTTTGTTGAAACAACCTCATTCCCCGGCCCTACAAAAAGATTAACAATTTCTACTGCTTCGGTAAGTAAGCCACCAGGATTTCCTCTCAGGTCGAGAATGATCTGCTGCGGATTATTGCTTTTCAGAGCGATAAATGCACTCTTCACATCATCAATACAATTTTGCGTGAAACTGGTGAAGCGGATATAGCCTGTTTTAGAATCAATCATACCATAGTACGGAACCGGAGGGATTATGATTTTTTCTCTTTTAAGTGGATAAACAGTCTCTTTTCCGTTCCTTTCAACTGTTAGAATAATTTCGGTCCCCGGATTACCCTTTAGCTTTTCACTGACCTTATCTGTTGACAAACCTTTAAGAGAAGTACCATCAACTTTCTTTAAAAGATCTCCTGCTTTGATCCCGGCAAGATCGGCAGGAAATCCCTTATATACGTCACTTATAACCACATAATCACCGCTGTTTCGCACCAAAGATCCGATTCCCCCGTATTTCCCGGTAGTCATGAACGTAAATTCATCCACCTCCGATTCAGGATAATACACAGTGTAAGGGTCGAGGGTTTTAAGCATATTATCAATACCCGATTTAATAATTTTATCAGGATCGACATCATCTACATAGAAGGTATTCAGTTCTCTGAAAAGAGAATAAAAGATGTCCAGATTTTTCGCAATCCTGAAATCCCTGGTTTCCTGATTGATAAGGAAGCCGGTACTTATGCCTCCTATTAACAAAAGTGTTAGAATAAAAGTAATCCTTCCGGCACGTATCTTTTTCATATTCAATAAGTCTTAAATTAGAACGGCGAAAATAAAAATAAAAATCGGTAATGGCATTGATGAAGAAACAATTATAACAACTTTAACATATTATTGTGTTCCCCTTAACAAGAATAATCAATTTGTTTATCAACTCCTTGATTGATCTTTCGACTGTTATATAATCCGGTACCGTATTTCCTTTCAGAATAACAACAAAGGCAATCTGAATGTTTTCTGATTCCAGTCTTTCATAAAGAAGATGTTTATTTTTCCGGTATGCTTCTCTCATCCTTCTTTTAATCAGGTTCCTTGTAACAGCAAGACGAAATCCTTTTTTGGATACACTGAATACAACCTGGGCAGGAGAAGGAAGAGGAACAGGGCTTTTTCCCCAGACTACTTTATATTGAGAGGTATAAAAGATATTTCCACTTTCAAACAGGCTTTCAATGATTTTCCTACTGCAAAGCCTTTCAGACTTATCAAATGTCTCCCTTATTTTGTTCATATAAAATGACTCTTCCTTAAAGTATTGCAGGAAAACTATTCCGGAGCTCCCCGGCAGGTAATTATCTGATAATAAAACTACCTTAAATTTCTGTTGTGCTCTTTAAGAAAATCATCAAGAGCCATTGTCATTGAAGGTGCTTTAGGGTTGGGAGCATTGATATCGAGTCGGAGCCCTTCATTTTCAACTGCACAGGCTGTTGTGGGACCGAAAGCTGCAATTTTAATATCCCCCTGAATAAAGCCGGGGAAGTTTTCTTTAAGCGATTTTATTCCGGAAGGACTATAAAAAACCAGAATGTCATAATCGAAAGCCATATCTGAAGAAAAGTCAGCACTAATTGTCTTATACAGAGTTCCTATTGTATAACGGATCCCGTTTTTGTCAAGTAAATCTGGAATTTCTGTATTATGTGGTTCAGAAAGTGGAACAAAAAAATGGTCTTCCCTGTGTTTTACTATAACATCAATGAGATCCTGAAATTTGGCTTTGCCATGAAATATTTTTCTTTTTCTGTAAACAATATACTTCTGCAGATAAAAAGCAACATTTTCTGTAATACAGAAGTACTTCATAGTATCTGGAACAACGGTTCTCAGTTCTGTACAAATCCTGAAAAAATGATCTATCCCCGTTTTACTTGTAAAAACCACAGCAGTAAAATCAAGAATGTTAATTTTTTGCTGACGGAAATCTTTTGACGGAACCCCTTCAACCTGAATAAAAGGTTTGAAATCAATTTTCAGATTGTATTTTCTTGCCAGTTCGAAATATGGGGATTTCGGATTTAACGGTTCTGGCTGCGATACTAAAATCTTCCTTATTTTCAACTCTTTACAGTTTAAGTTTTACTCTCAAAGTATCACTCGTCAATCTAAACAAGGCCTGTGAAATATTTCACTGTTATCAAAACAGGCAGAATTTCCAGCGCACAAAGGTATAAAATCAAATAGAATATTGAAAGATTCCGGTTTATAAAAATTATAAGAAGCCTTATTACACGAAACAGGTACATAACCGAGAAGATTACTATACCAGTGATAAAATAGACTTTGGCAGGGAAAAGAAAGGTATAGGACATCAGGATAATGAGTATGAAAAATAAGAAAGCTGAAAACCTGTAAGATTGATAAACACCATACAGATATTCTCTGAAAACTTCCCGCTGCCCGCTTATAATACCTGTTATCATACTTACCATGTGTTGCAAAGTAACTGCAATGATGATGATGCCTAAAGAAGTAAACCAGAAGGTTATTCCCCTGGTAGCAGATGGAATGAAATCAAAATAATCAGCTGCTGCATAATAGAAAAGGCCGATTATAAGAAATGAAATAAGATTGAGTATTGTTGATTGCCAGTTAAATAAGCCGCCTGCATCTCTGGAAGAGGGATCGTTTATTCCTCTGAAAAGAAAAAACCTGGATACAACAAGTAACAGGTTCATTGAAGATTTTCTGACTATTGTATATAATAGGGCAGCAATGAGGATTATAATGACAATAAGGTCATCGTGAAATGGTTGTGGAGGAATATCAAGACCGGATTTTAGCTGTCTTACAAGAGATGCTTTTGCCTCATCATGCATTTGTTTGTTTTTAGCCGTGAAATCGAAAGGGAAAAGCCTGGAAGACGCAGGTTCTGGAGTAAGAATTACATTATTTGAATCGTAAAAAGTTATGTCAGCTATGCTATTTCTTTGGCATACTGCGGTTGTGTCGGCAAAGACAAGTTGGATTGGACCGTGAATAAGAGATGATTTATGAGGAACAGAATCTTTCTGCTGGCTGATGTTTATCAGTGATGCTGAATCTGTCTTCAATCCTATGGTGTCTTGAAGGACAGAAATTTTAACCGGTACAGTATCTTGCTGTGAATCTGAACTGGAATCAATCATCATTATTGTGATTTCAAAACACAAAAGTAATGATAAATACAAGAGTTATCTCTAAAAAAAAATCAGGACTTATTATTAAAAGTGTTCAACTCTGCAACCGGAAATCTCTGATAAAATATTATTCGCAAGCCTGCTTGCTCCTATACGGAAAAGAGTATTGTTGAGCCAGGCTTCACCAAGAGAATGATTTACAATCTGATAATAATATATCGCATCTGCAGGATTAACTATCCCCCCGGCAGCTTTAAATCCAACCCTTATACCTGTTTCTTTATAGAAATCTGAAATTGCACGGCACATAACAAATGCTGCTTCAGGAGTAGCAGAGACCGGAGTTTTACCGGTAGAAGTCTTAATAAAATCAGCGCCTGCATCCATGGCAATCATCGAGGCTTTGAAGATCTGTTCATAATCACCTAAAAGACCTGATTCAACAATGACCTTAAGATGTTTTTGTCCGATAGCTGCCTTAATCTCGCTTATTTCATCAGCAACCAGTGCAAAATCATTTCCCAGAAATGCACCAACAGGTATAACTATATCAATTTCATCTGCTCCTGCTTCGACTGACATTTTACATTCAGCAACCTTAATGCTCCTGAATGTCTGTGATGATGGAAATGCACCAGCAACAGCAGCAATTTTTATGTTTTTAGCAGTTAGTTTCTCTTTTACTACTGAAACAAAATTCGGATAGACGCAAATTGCTGCGATATTTGGAATATTTGAATAACGCCCGGAAAAACTATTTACTTTACCAGTAAAATGCAAAATATGGCTCTTATTATCAGTAGTATTAAGACTTGTAAGGTCGATCATGTTTAAGATACTCATCAGCAGATGTTTATCAGGAACTGCAGGTAAGGTTGAAGATATTTTTTTAAGTCCTTTTTTGATTTCAGTTTCTGAAGGACATGATTTGATTAGTTTTTGATATAGCTTTGTCATAAAGAATCAGTTATGTTAAACTAAACAATGGAAATATGATAAAAAAGTACGGTGTCAATATAATGCTTTTTGTTTTCATAATTAATTTTATTCTTATTTTAAGTTGCGGAAAAAGCACTAAAAACTCTTCTGCAGGAATTTTGTTGAAGACAGACCGCGATTTTTCCGCAATGTCAGTTAAGGAAGGAATGTTTAAAGCCTTTCTCTTTTACATAGCCGAAGATGGAGTAATATTGCGCAATAATTCATATCCATCAAAAGGGAAAAGAACCCTTGAAGAGAGATTTGCCGGGAAGAGCGACAGTACCTTTATACTAAGTTGGGAACCTCTCTTTGAGAAAATATCAGATTGCGGAGAGCTGGGTTATACTTATGGTTTACATACAAACACCGATAAGGTAACAGGGGAAATTACCAAAGGGACATATATAACAATCTGGCATAAGCAAAAAGACGGAAGCTGGAAGTTTGTTCTCGATACAGGTACCCAGGGTTTACCTGAAAAAGCAGAATAGAAATATTTGTTTTACAACATCTTAACCAGGGAATTTAATAAGTCACGTGCGGAGGTAGTAATTTATTATCATGTTGAGTAGAGATGTTGCATGCAACGTCTCTACGATTCATTTGTTCTGTTGCCAAGTTTCTCATTCCTTGCCAGTGAAGCAAATATTCCAAAAACCGACAATATTGAAAAGATTAAAAAACCTGTTCTCATTCCTGATAAAAGCCCGGGATAGGTTGAAGGATTAATAGTTTGGTTCCCTATATATAACGAAATGAGCATCATGGCAATACCCATGCTCATCATCTGCCCGATCATTCTCATCGTTCCAACAACTCCTGAAGCTACTCCAAGGTGTCGTTTTTCAACTGAACTCATTATGGCATTAGAATTAGGAGAGGAAAAGAGTCCAAACCCGATCCCCATCATCGTCAGTAATAATACAATGAGATAATTGGGAGTAGAGGCTGTAATAAAACATAATAAAATTAAACCTGTAGCCGTAAGACCCATACCAGCTGAGGCAATAACTCCCGGATTCTTTTTATCGGACAGCTTCCCGGCGATAGGCGATAGAAGTGTCATGGCGATAGGTTGAGATATCATTATTAAGCCGGCTGTTCTGGCATCAAGGCCTTTCAGATACTGCAGATAAAGACTAATAAAAAAGCCCGTTGCACTTGTTGCTGAATAATGAATTAATGCCGCTATACCGGAAAAAGCGAAGACCCTGTTTTTCAATATGAGACGAACATCAAAAACCGGATTTCTGGTATTTTTTTCAATAAACAGGAAAAGGACAGCCATAATGATACCTATCGTTGCACAAGCCCATCCAAGAGAAGAAGGGAGCCGGGAAAAACCAAACATGAAGGATAATAATGCTGTACCATAAATTAAGGATCCAAACCAGTCAAATTTTTCACCTGCTGAATCTGCCCATTCTGTTTTTATTTTTCTGTTTATAAGAATAAGGGAAATAATACCAAAAGGAACAAGAAATGCAAAAATGCTTCTCCATCCCAGGTACTGAGTCAGTAATCCACCTATAACCGGACCACATGATAATCCCAGATAAACTGCCGTTATATTTATACCCAGTGCCCTTCCACGCTCTCCGGGCTGAAAAACAGATGTGATTATTGCAAGGCTTGTTCCAAAGATTATGGCACTTGCCAATCCCTGGAGTATCCTGAGAATTATTAAAGAGGTGATGCTGCCTGAAAATATTATAAGAAAAGTTGAAATTGTAAATAGTAAGATTCCAATCGAAAAGATCTTTTTTCTGCCGGCAATGTCAGCTAACCTTCCGAACGGCATCAGAAAAATTGCCGAAGATAAAATAAAGCTGCTTATTACCCACCCAAGACTGATCGCATTTGCATTCAGATCTTTTCCGATCGACGGGAGTGCAAGGTTAACCGCAGAGCCAAGAAAGGGAGTTAAAAATGCTGCAAATGTTGCAACAAGAAGTACAGATTTTTTTGATGACTTATCATTCGCTATACCGACATTCATTTTAATATCTTATAAATAATCAGAATATGGAACTTCACTTCAACTCTTCAACTTTTCAACGCTTCAACCCTTCAGATTTGTTGAAAGGTTGATATGTTTAAAAGTTGAAATTCAACCCCTTCAACCCTTCAACCCTTCATTATTCCTTTTCCCTGGTATCGATCAGTATTGTAACAGGACCATCATTTACCAGTTCTATCTGCATCATTTCCCCAAATTCACCGGTCCCAACCTCTTTTCCCAGAAGCAGGGAGAGCATTTTTACAAAACTGTTATACAGAGGAATTGCAATATCAGGATGTGCAGCTTTTATGTACGATGGTCTGTTCCCTTTCCGGGTCTTTGCATGAAGTGTGAACTGACTGACAGCAAGTATACTTCCTCCAACTTCAAGTACTGAAAGGTTCATAACTTCATTACTATCAGCAAAAATACGGAGATGTACAATTTTATTGCAAAGCCATTCGACATCAGTGTCATCATCCGTCTCTTCGATACCAACCAGAACAAGCAATCCTTTTCCTATTTCTGATCTTATCTTATCTCTGACTGTCACAGAAGCCCTGGTAACACGTTGAATAACTGCTCTCATTAAAACATTTTTATGATTTTCAAATATATGCAATCAGTTCCAAAAACTTTTAAGTGATGATTTATATTATATTTGCCAACTCATGTTTGTTCCATGGACTATTTTACAATTCTTGTTATTGCTCTGGGTTTGTCTTTTGATACATTTGCTGTTTCACTGTCATATGGCGTTATCCGAAGTGGGATACTCTTCCGTCAGGCATCCTGGATAGCAATTGTTCTCGCTGTTTTCCAGGGCGGGCTTACTGTTGCTGGATATTTCCTTGGTTCAATAATATCAGATGCCCTGAAGGCAACAGATCACTGGATAGCTTTAGGCCTACTTTCATTTCTCGGGTTGAAAATGATTATTGAGGGACTTAGAACAGCTGCTGATTCTGACAAGAAGGATTACAGCAGTACAATTGTTCTGTTTACTATTGCCCTCGGAACCAGTATCGATGCTTTTGCTGTAGGAATTAGTTTTGCCATCCTCGATGTGATGATCTGGAAAGCAGGGATCCTAATAGGGGTGGTGACGTTCCTTGCCTCTATGACAGCAATCAGAATAGGTAAGTCAGCAGGCGAGAGACTCGGGAACAAAGTCGAGATAGTAGGGGGGCTGTTATTAATTGCTATAGGATTAAAGATTTTCCTGGAGCATATGCTTGCCTGATAAACTAAAATCTTTTATTTTCTGATTGTTCTTACCCCGAATACCGGTCCTGCCATATTCCCGGGTTGTGCCTGGAATTTGACTGTAATTTCAGATCTTCCCTTTAAACAATCATCCGGTATATCATATTGAACTGAAATAAACTGTCCGTCTTTCTTATTTGAAATATTCTCGGTTGCAATAATTTTATCATTTACCAGAATATCAAATCTCTTTGCTCCTGGAAATCCACCCCAATAATCAACTACAAGAGCAACAGGTGAATCGGAAATTGTTTTAAGATCAAATGAGAACCAGCTTCCCCTTGATTCCCTGTTGGCTCTTTCCTTAAATGAGCCGACAGAACTATTCCCGCTTTTGAAATTATGGTTTCGTTCGGGTTGCATTTCTCCAGGCTGTACGAAATCAATTTCGGCCTTTTTAAGTTCTTTTATTCTTGCCAGTTCTGCGCTATAATCTGACTTCCTCTCCTGCCATTTCTGTTCATTGAAAAGGTCCCAGTAGATTGAATATCTCCTGTCGCTTGTGGCATAAAATGGTCTCAATTCAATATCCCGTGGCCTTCCGGTATTAACAGTAATGAAAGTATTTGATCTTCCTTCAACAGGTTTTATCCAGGAGGAAGGGTCCCGAATGCCGGTCAACATTACCGGGACATACATCGCATTCTTTGATGCGGTATCTGCGATCGGACCGAGGTCGCCTGCGAGAACCAGTGGACCATACATCACTGCCACCCTGCTGCTGTCATCGGGCATCGGTTCAAGACGCAGCGAAAATGGAATGTTAACCTCTATCTTATCCCCGGTCTTCCATATTCTTTTAACAGGAACAAAGCTGCCGGGCGTGCAAGTCACCCTTTTATTTCTTCCATTCACTTTAATACTGATCCCATTCTTAGCCCACGAAGGATAGCGAACCTGAACAGTAAGATTAACGGGTTTGTCACAGCTGAATTCAAATTGGGAACCCTGTTCTTCAGGAAATGATGTTTTCTGAGTAAGAATAATTCCTTTTTCCTTCCAGGTAAGTTGGGAAGCTATATATTGAAATACAAATAATTCATTATAATTGTGATAGAAAATATTTTTACCATATTTAGAGTGATTTTCCATACCTGAACCGACACAGCAGGTAAAGGAGAATGGATCCTGAAAATCTTTAAATCCACCCATTTCGAGTGAAAGATTGTAAGTTACATTTCCTGTTAAAGGATTCTGGGAAGAAAGAATGTGATTAAAGAGAGCCCTTTCATAAAAATCAGCAACCAGGGCTGAAGCATCCCATTCAAATAGATGTTCAGATAGCTTCAGCATATTATAAACATTGCAGGTTTCGGTAGTCCCTTCCCCAAGCCGGTTCGTGAGTTTGTCTTCCGGACCAAAGTACTCCTCATTACCGTTTCCTCCTGTCACATAAGAATGGTGATTAATGACAGTATGCCAGAAAAATTCAGCTGCTTTGCGATCGGTTGAGTCACCTGTGAGTTCATAAATCCTGGACAGAGCAATCAGTTTCGGAATATTTGTGTTGCAATGTTTCCCGGGAAGTATATCCTTTCCCTCCTTTAAAGGATCAAGTATAGCTTTATCATAGAATACTTTTGAAATTCTTAGATATTTTTTGTCTTTAGTGTCTGCGTACAAATCAGCCAGTGTTTCACTTATCCCGCCGTGTTCACAGCGAAGCATTTTCTGTATCTGTTCATCATTTAACGGGGAGACAATTCCATCGAGCCAGTCAGCGAAACCTTTTTCAACCTCCAGCGCAACCTGGTTACCGCATAAATGATATGCTTCTCTTAGTCCTGCCATAATTTTATGCTCTGTATAAAATGGAGACCAGATACCGTTTAGATCAAATCCCTGCGAACGGATATTCCCTTTTGCGACCTCTTCCTCCAGGATCTTTTTCCCACCCGGGAATGCCCCTATGTAGCCGTTTCCACTGGCATCCTGCAGGAATTTAAGTTCACTAACGATATAATTCACTCTTTCAAGAAAGCGTTTATCTCCTGTTGTCTGGTACATCATCGAGCAAGCGCTCAGATAATGGCCAAGGCTATGCCCTGCAAGGGATTCATTTTCCCAACCCAAGTAATGTTCAGCTTTTGGCTTAAGGCCTGCTTCAGTGTAAAACCTGGCGAGCAGGCGGTCAGGTTCATAGGTTAAAAGAATTTTGGCATCAAGTTCTGTCGCTTTTAAGAAAGGACCATCAAGAAGCTTAATATCAGTAAGGTTGAAAGGTAAAACTCTGAAAGATACCACCTCCTGCCCGGATGCATTAATAAAGTTCTTCTCATGGGTTGAACAGCCTGACCCAGTCAGCATCAGTGAAACTGATAATAGCAAAATATTGAGAGATTTTTTCATAACTCCAAAAATTTGCCCCCCATCCGCCCTAAAGTGGCGGCTACATTTCTAAATCTGAATGCTATATAATTAAATATCAGCGTGATAATCATTCTTTCTCTTGATGTCCCCCAGTAAAACTCCTGGTAATTTCTTATTTTAAATTGGACTTTTAACCCCTTTATATGGGTGACGGGGGTTAAAAAAATATTCAAAACGGAACCATTCTTCTGACTCTTTTATTAAAAACGGCCATTTCATTAAATCCGACATACCTCAGCAAATCATATGCTTCATCGAAATACTGTCCTACCCTTGATGGCATGTGTGCATCTGAATTTACACAGACGGGTACATTTTCCTCCGCGAATATATGAAGAAACCTCCGGTCGGGATAAAAGTCGGCGAGGGGTCTGTTTCTGCCGTTTGTATTCACCTCAAAGGCTACATTATGCTTTTTCATCGCTTTAGCGAGTTTCCTGTAAAGAGGTTCCTGGTCGAAAGAGGGTTTATAACCGTAAATTCTTATTAAGTCACAGTGACCAATAATATCAAAAAGGCCGGATGCAACAGCAGCCACAACAGAATCAAAGTATGATTCAAATAATTTGTCAATACTTTTGCCTTCATAAAATTCAGGGCCAACATCTACGGTTTTTTCACCAAGATAATGAACTGAACCTATTATATAATCAAGTGGTAGTGGATCCAGGTAAGCCCTGATCTCTGCCTCTTTCCCAGCAAAGAAATCAACTTCCAGACTGATTTTTATTTTTATTTCCTTTATTTTTTCACGCAGAGTTTCAAGGTGACTGATATATGGAGCAATATTTACAGGATTCATGTTCCAGTCTTCAGGATCTTTGAATAATGTTAGATGCTCAGAAAAGCCTATCTCNCTNAGACCNGCAATTATTGCCGGTTCGATGTAATCCTCCGGAGNTGACCGGCCATCACTGTATGANGAATGAATGTGGTAATCAGTTTTGTAAATCATTTGTTTAAAAGAAAACGACAATATGTATTATCCGTCTTTCAAATTAGCTCTAAATTTGGCAATAAAACAAATTCAAATTTGACAATTTGTTCAGGAAAATGATAAATTTGTGAAAAACTGAAAAACGTGAACCAAAAAAAGGGGATTTGTATCTGTGAAAAATGTGAATTCAGGGATGTTGTATTTTCATTCCTTGACGACTCAACAATCCAGGAATTATGCAATAACAAAGAGGAGCAGTCATTTCGTAAAGGTGAGATAATAAATCACGAAGGAGAGAAAATCACCAACTTTAAATATCTTAAGAACGGGCTTGTCAAGCTTTACAGGAGAACCTCCAGTGGAGAAGAACAGGTAATCACCATAACACGCCCATTCGAATTTGTGAGTAATATGAGCATCTTTTCAGAGGAAAAGTATCAGTATTCCGTTTCAGCCCTTGAAGATTCGGTTGTATGTATGGTAAAGCTTGATTTTATCAAAGAACTGTTTTTAAAGAACGGGGGTTTTGCTATGGGTCTTCTTACCAAGATATCGATGATAAATGATAAAATTATTAGTCAGACTCTTGATATACGGCAAAAAAACCTGGTTGGGAGAGTGGCTTTTGTTCTCCTTTATTTCACGAAAGAAATTTATAATTCCAAGGTCTTTGACCTTCCTGTTTCAAGGAAAGAGATCGCCGACTATATTGGAATGAGCACCGCAAACGTTATCAGGACATTATCTGATTTCAAAAAAGAGGGAATAATCAGAGTCTTTGGAAAAACTATAGAGATAGTTGATGTAAATAAACTTGAAGGGATTTCCAAACGAGGCTGATAAAAGAAGAAATCTAGCTGCAAATAATATTTCTAAGAGCATCTTTCAGATCAGGAAATAAAAACTTAAATCCTGAATCAGTAATTTTTTCTGAGGAAACCCGGCTTCCGCTGAGAACTACACACGACATTTCCCCGATAGTTGCCCTGAGAATAAAAGAAGGTACCGGCGGAAGAATAATCTTTGGTTTTAATATTTCTCCAAGGGTTTTAATAAATTGAATATGTGTCACATGTTGAGGAGATACAGCATTGTATACACCATTCATATCCTGATCTTCAATTGCCTTCAGATAGATATTGCAAAGGTCTTTAATATGAATCCAAGGCATATACTGGCGGCCATTACCCATACTGATCAGAATTCCATATTTTGCGGGATACATAAGCTTTGCAAGTGCTGCATCGTTCTTTTCAAGACAGACTGCAGTTCTGATTTTTACTGTGCGTATTCCGTCTTTCCAAAACAAATCAGCTGATTCTTCCCACAACCTGCAAGTAGTAGCAAGAAAATCTGTTCCTGGAGAATCATTTTCAGTATTGATTTTATCAGAAGTTACCGACCCATAATATCCTGTCGCTGATGCGGAGATAAAACCTCTCAGTTGAATTCCATTATCAGCAATGATCTCATGAAGAAACTTTGTTGAATTCACACGGCTGTTCATTATCTCTTCTTTTCTTTTTTTTGTCCATCGTTTTTCGCCAATATTTGCACCAGCCAGATGAATTATATAATCAACCCCTTCAAATACCAGGGGATCGATAATTTTTTCCCCGGGATCCCAACTGTATACTCTGACTTTCCCAAACTGACTGGCTTTTCTTGACAGGTGGGATACTTTGTACCCTTCAGCCAGAAGGGTGGAAGTAAGATATTTTCCAATCAGGCCACTGCCCCCGGTTATCATAACAGATAACTTCTTTTTCAAATTTGTATCAGTTAGATTTTCAGGCATTATATCGATATTTGTAATAATATTAAAAAGTTATACTTTAGAGGTCTTAAATTTACTAACAATGGAATCAAATAAAAAGCAAAAGATCATGGCAAATCAAAAAACAACCAAAGGGATAATTGCTATTCTTACGGGCGGTGGAGATGTCCCGGGACTTAATCCGGCAATTCGTGCAGTCACAATCCGTGCAAACCGTGAAGGATATAAAGTAATCGGGCTTCGCAGGGGATGGGCAGGCATCTCAGAATTAATAAGAGATACAAAGGCAGATAACAGTAATAATTTTCAGGTCCTTACTGATGATATAGTTAATAAGGCCGGACGTACGGGTGGAACTTTTTTACATACCTCCCGAACAAGACCCAGCCATATGGCCAAGGGCAGTGTGCCTGAACATCTGCAAAGCACATATAATGCTGAATATAATGATATTACACCAGAGATTATCAAAAATCTTGAATGGCTTGGTATTGATTATCTTATCCCAATAGGTGGCGATGACACATTGAGTTACGGTGTTCATCTTTACAAAAAAGGGGTAAATGTTGTTGCTATTCCAAAAACGATGGATAATGATGTTCCGGGAACAGATTACTGTATTGGTTTCAGCACATGTATTTCGCGAACTATCCAGATGACAAACAGCCTCAGAACCTCTGCAGGATCCCATGAAAGGCTACTGGTTCTTGAAGTATTCGGAAGATATGCCGGTTTTACTGCAATGCTGCCTACTCTTGCCGGTGCTGCAAACAGGTGCGTTATACCTGAATATGAGTTTGAAATAGACCATCTTACAAAACTTCTTGTTGAAGACAGAAATAAGAATCCCAGCAAATATTCTGTAGTTCTGATTTCTGAAGGAGCGATGTTCAAGGGAGGTGAAATGATCTTCTCCGATAGTGAAAAGGATGCTTATGGACATGCAAAACTCGGAGGTATTGGCGATATGGTTTCAGCAAAACTCAAAGAACTTTCACCAAAATATAACCATGGAAAAACGATAAATGTAATTTATCAGAAACTTGGATATATGGTTCGCGGTGGAGATCCAGATGCCCTTGATTCTATAGTTCCTATGGCATATGGAAACCTCGCTCTTGATCTTGTACTCAAAGGAGTTCATGGAAGAATTGTGGTTCTTAAGAACGGAAGATATGATAATCTGCCAATTGATGTGGTTACATCATCAAAAAAAGTTGTGAGACTCTCCGATTATAATACTGAAAGATTAAGACCATTCTATCATAGTTTTGAGATGAAACCATTCCTTCTGATGGCTTCGGATAACTAATTATTTAACAAGATTGATCAAATATATGCAGAGACGTTCAACCTGGGCGTCTCTGCTTGTTTTATCCTACGTTCCAATCCTCCCATTTTTCTTTATATATCCCTTTCAATACTGATCAAAAAGTTCATTTAAGCCCTTTTTGGCAGGAAGAAAAAGTATGTCCGGATGGGTTTAGTTCGCTAAAAGGGGGAGATCGAGGTTTAAGAATATCCTGCAATTTTCCTTACTTTTGTCTCAAACTATTCACTTTTGGAAAAAGGAGTTGTACTAAAATCTACAGGAAGCAATTACAAGGTTCTCACCGGCGGGGAGAAAGTAATTGACTGTTCAGTTAAGGGCAAACTCAGGATTAAAGAATTGCGTAACACCAACCCTATTGCTGTTGGAGACAATGTGTTATTCGAAATTGACGAAAAAAATAATTCCGGCATTATTACTGAAGTACTTGACAGAAGAAATTACATCTTAAGGAAAGCAACAAATCTTTCAAAGCATTCCCAGATACTAGCTGCCAATATTGATCAGGTATTTCTGATGATAACTATAATTTTTCCTGAAACCCAAGTCGAATTTATCGACAGGTTTCTGATCACAGCAGAAGCTTACAGGATCCCTGCAATGATTATTATAAATAAAACGGATCTTTACGGTGAAGATGAGCTTGCAAAAATGGAATACCTTGAGTCAATGTATAGTAAAATAGGATATAACTGTATCAGGCTCTCATTGTACGACAATACTAATCTTGATGCACTCAAGCTGTTAATGATGAACAAGATCAGTCTGATCTCGGGTAATTCCGGAGTGGGCAAAACAACCTTGTTAAATTCCTTTAATCCTGCCCTGAATCTTAAAACTGCTGAGATTTCAGACTACCATAAACAGGGAAAGCATATCACCACCTTCCCTGAAATGCATCATATGCCATTTGGAGGTTATGTAATTGATACTCCTGGAATAAGAGGATTTGGCGTGGTTGATATGGAACGGAATGAGATTTACCATTTTTTCCGCGAAATATTCATAACATCAAAAGAATGCAGGTTTAATAATTGTCTTCATCTTGATGAACCAGGATGTGCTGTCAGAGATGCCGTAGAAAAAGGAAAGATAGATTTTCTGCGCTACAGGAGTTATCTTAATATCATGGATGGAGATAATCGTAAGTACAGGTAAATTAATAAGTACTGGATTTTAATTTATCTTTATATTCTTTAGCAAATAAAAATTCTTTACAAATGAAAAGAATCCTTATTATAGTTTATTCCGCAGTTTTGATTATAATGATTGCTAATTATATATACTATAAAAATCTGTATAATAAGCAGATAAATTATATTGTTGAATTGCTTGACCGGCAGGTACAGATTGTGGGCCTTTCGGTTGATAGTACAAATAACGGATTTGAAAGTGAGTTTAACAAGATCTTTTTTGATGAGGACCCTTCACAGTTTTTTACAAATCCCGAGAATCAGAACAGGGCAAAAGAAAGAATGAAGCTCTTCTTTACAAAGTATAAAGACTTTGTTACTGGTATCAGATTGAATGATAACAATAAAAATGAATTCACTTTGAAAAAGGATGCTGTAACAGAAGAATGGCTTGAGCAACCTTTTATCCTCCATATTCAGGCTGAAATATTTAAAAAAGATACACTTGTTCAGGAAAACCGGAAATTCAACTATTATCTGCCCGTAATAAAAAATAATGAAGTAATCGGAAACATTGTAGTTACAGTTGATTATCAGAAATATTTTACCAACATATTCTCAGTATTTAATCTTAAGGATTATCAATGGCAATGGGTAGTAAGCGATTCAGGCGAAATAATATACGACAATAATTATAACAGGATTGAATACTCACAGCTCAGGAAAATCACATCAAGTCTTGCAGACGGATCGGTTGAGAATATTATTCATAAAGCCACGATTAACGGCAAAAAATTTGAGATAATTTCATCGTATTATTCAACACAACTTCTGCAGAGAGATCTGGGACTTGTCTTTTCCACTCCGACTGATTTTTTTCAGAAATATATAATCAGAAACTCACTGTTTATAGTTCTGGGAACATTGTTCCTTATTCAGGTAATAATTTTTGTTTTTTACAGGTATTTTAAATTGCAAAAGTCAGAGATGGACCGGTTAAAGGCTTCTGAAAAAATGTTATTCAAACTTATTGAGGAGATGCCGGTAGGTGTAATTATTCATAATAAAAGCAGGGAAATAATCAAAGCCAATAAGGTTGCTGCAAGTCAATATTCATATCTGAGCGAATCAGAAATGAAAGGCAAAATCTTTCCTGATACTTCAACCCACGACAATATTGATTATTTTTCAAAGAACCTTGGGAGCACTTTTAACCCGGATCAGTTTGTAATAATTAAGAAAGAAATCGGGGAAATTGTTCTGTACCGAAATTCCATTCCGGTGTCATTTCTGGGAGATGAAGCCACTATGGAAATACTGATTGATGTTACTATGCTTGAATCTGCCCGAAAGCAGGAAGCTAAAGCAAATGTTGCCAAATCGGAGTTTCTTGCAAGAATGAGCTATGAAATTCGTACTCCATTGAACGGGATTATCGGGATGACAGATATACTTAAGAGACTTGATCTTACACCTGAAGTGACTGAAATAGTTAATTTACTTCATCGTTCAACTGAAGTGTTGCTGAGCATCATAAATGATATTCTTGATTTTTCGAGAATTGAATCAGGGAAGATGATCCTTGATGAGGTTCCTTTTAACCTGAGGGAAGAGATAAATTATTGCACGGATCTGGCAAAAACAAGTATATTGGAAAAAAACCTTCAGCTCGATTGCTCTGTTGACGAAAATGTACCGGAAAGTATTATAGGTGACCCTTTCAGACTGAGACAGGTACTGACAAATCTGTTAAATCATTCTGTAAAAAATACGGAAAAAGGAGAAATCCGTCTGAAATGTTTTCTCAGAAGCAATAACAATGGGATAATAACTCTCGGTTTTGAATTGCTCGATACCGGTATAAATTTTGACAAAGCAAGTCTGAAAAAAATCTTCGGTGACTTTTTAAATATTGAAACAAAAGCAGTACGGACTACCGACGATTCAGGTTTTGGAACAATACTTTCAAAGCAGCTTGTTGTTTTGATGGGGGGAGAGCTTTCGGCAGTGAGCCCTTCAGGCATATCAGGTGACAAAGGGACTAAAGTGTCGTTTACGATACAAACTTACTCTAATGACAGGGTCGTTAAAGATCTTTCATTTGAAAATATAACAACATATGCGAAAATCAAAGCACTTGTAATAACGGGAAATCAAAATCGTGACGAGGAGATATTAGGTGCTTTACATAAACTGGGAGTTACGGTTACAATAACAACTTTTCAGAAATCAACAGTTAACCAGATAAGGCTAAATCAGAACTATCCGGGGGAAAAATACAATCTGGTCATTGTATTTGATGATGAGGAATTCAACGGATTTGATGCCGCAAGAAAAATCTGGGAAAATAATCTTTCACGTAATTTTATTATGTTTATGATAAGCAGAAATGATAAAAAGGGAAATTACATGAGATGCATCACCATGGGAATCGACCATTACCTCATCAAGCCATTCGATATAAACGACTTATTAACTATTGTTAAAAACAGTTTCCCGTTCATTGAGGATTCATCATCATCCGTTGACATAGGCAGGGTAAGAAGCGATGTTAAAATACTAATTGTTGAGGATAACAAAATGAATCAAAAGGTTATTGGAACAATGCTTAAAAGCCTGGGCTATTCCTTTGATGTTGCTGATGATGGTTATGAAGGCTACTTACAATCAAAAATCCAAAAATACGACCTCATATTCATGGATCTGATTATGCCTGAAATGGATGGGTTTGAATCTTCACGGAAAATTCTTGAGGCAGACAATTCAACATTAATAGTTGCCTTCACAGCGGATAACATGCCTGAATCAAAAAGAAAGGCCGAACTATCGGGTATTAAGGATTTTATATCTAAACCTGTAAGAATTGAGGATCTCAAAAGACTATTTGCAAAGTACTTTAAAAAATAAGGTTCATAAGAATTCTTTGTGTTACTTTGATATTCCTTAATGGTCATTAGTGGTTTAACATTTTTTTTTACCACAAAGGTTCACAAAGGTAATCACAATGGGGTCACAAAGGAATACTCCTCCCTAATCATATCATGCCAGTTAACAGAATTGATATAATAAAGTTCCTGAAGAATTCAGAAACCATTCCGGTAGCAGATGTAAGATCTCCTTCTGAGTTTAACTGCGGACATATTCCCGGAGCGGTTAATATTCCCCTTTTTAATGACAGTGAGAGAGAAGCTGTTGGTATTAAATATAAAAAAGAGGGACGATTACAGGCAATTCTTGAGGGGCTGAAACA
>JGI20214J51088_10000159_pt1 | contig 48868 bp, 43 predicted proteins | sample WetSurMetagenome_FD_51088 | JGI IMG/M metagenome (IMG submission 51088) | reverse complement strand
GTCGGTGACCAGCCATTCACGGTTGAGCTTGTCATACTGATATTTCGTGTGATAGCCGCGTCTGTTCCTGACATCCTTTACCTTGCCGGTCCTGTAATAGGTCTTCTCAACATATTGGGCGTCAAACGGGGCCGGATCATAAACCCGCTCAGGCAGGTTCAGCGCGTTGTACGTCATGACGCTTACGTTGCCGTTATAATCCATTACCTTCAGGGGATTGCCCATGCCGTCACGGGTAACGATCTCTTTGGTCCGCTGATCTTCTGTTCCTAACGCCTCTGTTGCAGTTTTAAGCCTGTCTTCCGCATCATATGTGTTCCTTGTTGTCGCGCTTACCGCATTGATTACGGTCTCCACATTGCCGTTTGCGTCATAGGTATATTGTGTGCCATATGTTTCGGCGTCAACAGCCCTTGTGACCAGGCCCCTGGCGTCGCGCTCCCATGTCCGTGTATGATTATTGCCGTCCGTAACTTTGACCTTGTTTCCTTCGCCGTCATAACCGGTTGTCGTAGAGTAAGTATCGGCGTCTATTACCTGATAAGCCCTGTTCCATTCGTCATATCTGGTCTCTGTGGTATTGGTCCGCGGATCGATGATATATATCTGGTTGCCGTTGGCGTCATATTTATACTCTGTCGTGATAGTCCGGCCGCCCAGTTTCTTGCGCATGAATGTGCGCCGGTTCTGTTTGTCGTACTCATAACCGGTAGTCTTGCCCTCTTCATCAGTCTCGGATGAAAGATTGCCCTTGTCGTCATAAGCCCAGGTGTAGATGTCGGTATTGGCATTGATTCGTTTGGTCCTGAGATACCTGCCGTTATATTCATAAGTCGTAGTGTTAGCTTCCTGGTCGGTCTCTCTCCACAGGTTGGTCTTGGGATCAGCCTCATTATAATAGTCGTAATGGATGACTCCCTGGAGCGTCTGTCCTGTCAGCAGCGGCTGTGTGATATCCGTGAGACGGTTCAGTTTGTCGAATTCATAATATGTGGTCCTGTTTTCATAATCAGTTACCCTGTTAAGGTTGCCTGACAGGTCATATCCCATTGCCATGGTGTAACCTAGACGGTTGATAGTGGTTACACGCTGGTTGAGTTCGTTATAGCGATGGCTTGTGGCTACGCCCTTCCAGTCGGTCTCGGACAGCAGGTTTCCGTTTGCATCGTACTTGAAGGTCTTTACTCCGCCCACATTTCTGGTAATTGTCTCGACCTGATTTCTCGGCGTATAGGTATAAGCCAGCGTGAGCCCGTTTCTGTTCGTTTCAGAAAGCAGGTTGCCGACAGGGTCATAGACAAAGCTCTGTATTCTGCCTGAGCCTGAAGGCAGGTTGTATGCGGTAATCGCCGGATGAATGATTTGTGACGGATAATCCAGGTTGTCATATTTATATTCTGTTATCTTTCCCCTTGGATCGGTTACGGAAACGCGCCTCCCCCTGATATCAAACACCAGATTGGTTAAGCTTCCCTCCGGCCCTGAAATCATTGCCGGATTACCGTATTTGTCATACGTGTATCGCGTCGTGTTCTGACGCGGATCGGTCATCGTCCACCGCTCTCCGGTTGTGTAATTGGTATAATTTGTAACCTTGCTGTCGCCGTCAGTGTACTTGAGGAGATTGCCATTACCATCATAATCCCAGCCCTGACTGACATTGTTCCGGTCAAGGCGCGTCAGCGGCTGACCAAAGTTGTTCCATGTCATGATTATTTGTTTGCCATACGGGTCGGTCTCTTTGACAATATTGCCGTTGGCGTCATATTCATAGCTGGTTGTGTTTAGCCTGCCGTCCGTCTTTGAAGTCATTACATTGTCGGGCTTTCCTTCATCGATAGACCAGGTCATTTTAGTGGTCCTGCCCAGGGGCTCATCAATCTGTATGGGATTGCCGTATGTGTTAAGGATATAAGTCGTGTCGTAACCCAGCATGTCCCCGACAATGCGCCTATTACTGCCCTCGGTTACTTCATATGTGAAACCAGCGGAATAGGTGTCGGGATATTTGACTGTCTTTACCACATCCTGCCACTTCATATACTTGAGGATGCTCAGTAACGCCGGATTGTCCTTCCCGGTATTATCATAATATATGTATTCATAGCTGTGCTCGTTCGCATCCGTCACCTTCACCAGATTATAGTCGGCCCCGATAATACCCGGCTCCTGCTTATAGTCGTATTTCTCGACCCTTGCGCCGCGCTCCGCGCTGGTCAGATAACCCTGATTGTTATATTTGAAAACCAGTTCGATCCCGTCAGGCCCGGTCACTTTTACGAGCCTTGACGCATAAAGGGCCTTATTGGCTCCGAAATAGTCATACCCGAATATCAGCTTGCGATCAACGGCGTCTGTTACCTCCGCAAGACGGCCATAGTCGTCGTACTTGAATTGCATCGTATTGCCGTTGCGGTCTTTAATGCTCTGGACAGGAGTGGCGTAAGTATACGGATATTTATATGTATACCTGGTCCCGTCCTTTGAAGTATAAATAAGGGAATCCCCGGCTTCCTCCAGAGAGCCGTGCCTGCCGCGCTCGGCATTCCATCTGTTGTTCTTATAGATAAAAGTCGTGCCATTAACAGAAACAAGCATCCACCTTGGGGAGGTCGGCGGCTTTTCACTGTTTGTATAGAATCTTCCCTTCAGGCTGTTTACCCAGTCGGGGACCGATCTGTCGTTGGAACTCAAGGGATGTAATTTCATGTCGAGGCTATGGCCCCAACCCTCGCCCATCGGCTTATAGTCGCTGCCCGTGGACTGATTTGTGTAACTGCGCGAGAAATTCAGCTGCGGCCCGCGGCCCTTGAGTTCCATGTCCCGACGGTTAAGCATCAGCGCGCCGTCCTGGATTTGCACATCATGCACAATTGTCTGGCCGAGCAGCTTTGCCCCGTTTGCCCTTTCAGCGATTTTACCTACATAGACATTTTTCGTGGAATTAGAGCCGTCAGCCGGAACAACCTCCAGGACCATTGTGTATTGAGCGGAAGTCGACGGCAGGAAGCCGGCGTCCCTGATTGTTTCATAGTCAACCACGAAATTGTAATCTCCGGGCGGCAGGCTTTTGGACGAAATGATCGTCCCCTGCTCGTTCATGTTGATATCGTAAATCTTTAAAGATGCGGTAGATTGTTTCGCAACACTGAAACTGAAATCCCTGTAGCTGTCCGTATAGGTCACCGTCGGTTCAATTCCTGAGTCGAACCGGCTGCGATGATGACTTCTGTCAACGCCGAACGAGGACATCGCATTAAGGTTGGCGTCCGGAACAATTTTGTCTTTACCGCTCCGTATCTCGACCTCTGTGCCGGCATTCAATACAGCCTGGGCTTCATAGACCCCGGGACTGTCAAACTGGAAACCCTTTGCAAGGGTGGCGGAACCCGAACCCTGCAATCCGATCGGTATATACGCCACCGGCTGGCCGTCCTTCAATATAAACATGAAGGCCGTCAAGGCCACATACTCGCCAGGGGTTATCGCATACACGATCGCAGTGTCCTGTGCCGCATAACCATCGCCGTCCACCGGTATAATGGGTATTTTCCCTATCTGTATCTGGACACCATAAGCGGTAGCTGTCGTCGTATAATCAATCTTATTATTATCACTGTGCGTAATTGTCGCGTTAATCGGTATCTGATTTACGCCTGCGGTTAACAGATGCGCGCCTAAATATACGCCGCCTGAAGAGGAGACTTTGGCCGCTTGATTGCCCGAAACCGTCACAGTCGCCGGAGGATCGGGATCCAGCACATAATTTCCTCCTGAAGGCTGATAGTTCAGCGCAAACACCTTCGCATAAATCGGCAATGAGTTTCCGGGGCTGCCTGCCGATATATTGTTGCCGAAGTAATCAGCCGTAAACTCATAAGAGAGGCCGCCGCAGTTCGCCCCAGTCACCCCGCAATACAATGTGCCCATAATATAATCGGCGCTAAGCGCGTTATACTCAGCCTTAAATGGATATTTTGTTCTTGTTTTCGAACCAAGAATAACATGCGCAATAGCCGACCCCAACGCATTTGTAGCGACTTCCATAGCGGCGCTTTGCGATGAGCACTTGCCTGTTGTTGGAAAAGGGGTCTGAACAAGACAGGAATCATCGCTGCTTACAAGCATGGCCGTGTCTCCCGAAGATACGTTTTCAGGTGTATAACCCGTCAGTGCGGTAAAATGCACAACTGCATTGGACACCGGATTCCCATATTCATCTTCCAGTATCGCGCTAATGAAACCGTTCCACGAGTTAATAATGCCGAGGGCGTTGTATTTTCCCTTTTTTATGACCTTCGGCTCGCCCGGTTTTCCATATGCGGTAAAAGGCCTCGGCGTACTCACGCCACTTGCCTTTATGGACGCTTCGATCAGATTCTCACCAACCTGGGTCGAATACTTGTCGCCCGAATTAATCAACATGAAAGCCGGGTTCTCTTTCGTCCGCATCCCGAGCTTAAACTTAACTCTTGCCAGTCCGGCGGCGTCACTCTTGACCGTTATCGTCGATGCTCCACTTGATACTGAAGCATCGACAAAGCTGCCCATACCGGCCTTGACCTTGAACACTATTTCGGAGTTCGTTACCGGTTGCCCTTCCTTGTCGGTAATCCTGACAGTCAAGGGCTGTTCAAGGACAGTTCCGACCACGCCAAACTGCAAATCCGTAGCCGACACTTTTTGTATCCTGGTTGCGCTTAAGGGATCTTGATTCGGCGGCTCGGCATCGGAATCACCCAGCCTTTTGAAATAGTCTTCCCACTTGTCTATAGTCCATACGGTCATGCCGCCGGCGATCATGCCGGACATCATGTACCCGGCTTCTCCCGTATCCGGATTCTCTTTGATATAACCTATTCCGGCCCAGTCTTCATACGGGATATCGGCAGGCTGCCCCCCGACCGGAACCGGCATGGTGACGGTAAGGTTCTGATTGACCGAGTTCTGTATGTCCTGCTTCATATTGTCGTCAAACGGCAGTGTCGGCAGTATCGTATCAATATTGGTTTTGTCGATAACCAGTTTCCGGGTACAAGGTACAGGGTTCATCGTACAAACCTGGAATAGTTTGGCGGTCGAAACACTCCGCACATGGAAGTCATCTTCAAATATCCTGTTTTCGAGTATGGACCCGTGCAATGCAGACAGCGTCATAAACTGCTTTTGTCTTTCGCCGCCTGCCTGCTGATTGCCGACCGCTGATTGCTGACCGCTATCTACTGTCTCTATCGCTTTATAATTTGCGTCTATAAATACACCCTTCCAGTTATATACGCTGGGCTTGTCAAGTAGATAGGAGACATTGATTACCCCGCCAATAGTTACGACTGCAGGACTCGGCCTGATCGCCGTGACTCGCAATAGAGACGACAACTCATCCTCAGTCTTGTTCCATTGTCCCAGGTATTTAAGGGCCTCTTCGTACATGAGCCGCTCCGCGTCTTTATCCTCAGCCGCCATCTCTACCGGTGTCACAACCTGTTGCGCGACAATTCCAATAACAGAAAGGTTGCCTGTTACATGGGTCTTGACGATCTGCCCGGAACCGTTGGGGGATATCAGTTCCATCCCAACAAGGCAGTCTTCTCCCATGGCTATGCCGTCTTTTCCGGCCACAAGCAGGTTTCCATTCAAGGTCAAGGTAGGCCTGAGGCGCACAAGATATGCGGGGGTGTTGGAAAGCCCTCCGTATGAATTGATTATCTCCTGGTCTTCAACTGTTTCAGGTTCATATCTCAGGGCCAGGGATTGACTGCTCAGGCTATACACCGGCAGCGTCAGATCAAATAGAGCTTCAGTAACTTTTCCCTGCGCGCCCCCGGGCCTTGCCGTAAACCTTGCCTTGTGTATGAGTTCGTCGGGGATAGCGGCATATTCACCGATAATCACATCCTTGAATTGCAGGCCCGCAGGCAGTATGTTCAGGACTTCATGGACCAGAGTGCGTTTGAGCATATAGTCGTCAACTGTCAATTGCGGGGTCTGCTGACTGCCCGCCGCCGCTATCCTGGTTTTAAGATACGCAAGCGGGGTCTGCGTCTGCACACTGCCGAGATATTGCTCCCTGAACAACGTGAGCTGAGAGCTTATGGCTGAATTCTGATAAATATCCGCAGGGCTGTTATATTGATAACCCTTTATTTTTATGCTTGTGTCAAGGGCTATCCAGGTCTTGCCGTTATCGTCCGCTATCGCCCCTCGATAATTGGCATATGGGACCTGCGTTTCCACCCATATATGCTCAATCTGAAAACTGCTTATGCCCCCGGCAGATATTACCGGGGTGTTGGGGATACCCGCCTTCTGCAACAATGCCGCTACGCCCCAGTTATCTCCAGCTCCGACTATGTTGATAAGTTTCCCGTCGCCGGTCGGTATTTCAATCACTCCCCTGACATAGCGCGAAGGATAATTGGATGCCCTTAATAGCGCTACAAGCAATGTCGCCTGGTCGCAGTCATTTCCGCTTTTCTGGCGCAGGGTCTCTTCCGCGCCCTTCATGCAGCCCCAGTACCACTCGGTTTCTATATTGTTTTTTAGATATTCATAGATGGAAACCGGATTCCAGTTAAGCTTCTCGGCCAGTTTTGCTATCTCTGGCGATACCGGGGCTTCCGACGTGCTCTTGAGATCATCAGGGTTCACAGCGATATTGCCGCCCCTGTAGGCCGGAGTTATCTGCTGTTGCGCTGTGGGAGCTTTTAAAGGATAGTTGAGGTTCCTGTAAGGCAAACTGCCGAATATGGGTCTTTTCTTCGTGCGGACATTCCTGTCCAGAAAGGTAAAGACTGCTTCAAGATGAGGTATTGTTACGTTTTCCTGGGCAGGCAGCGACGATATGAGGACCAGATACTCCTCAAGCGTTTTCCTGAAGTCCGAAATCATCGACTGATGCCTTCCGGTCGCCTTTGCCCCGGTCCTGAGCGCTTTTTGTCCCTTTAACTGGATACCTTCAGAGAAAATCGATACGGCAGCCCGGATTTTATCGGCTTCGCTCTTTAAACGGTCGATTTCATCGGTGAGCGCTACGCCTCTCTTGAGTTTGCCGAGAGCCATATTCGTAATATTCCGGCTATTTTCAAGACTTGCCTGTATTGACGCTTCACTGTTGTTTTCAACAGCTTCAGCTGCGGACAATAAGACAACCGCGAGCAATAGGGACAAGCACACCACACCGCCTTTGCGCAACACAACCCCCGTAAAAGGTTAATGCTGTCACTCGCCGGCTCGCCCCCACCCCCACGCGGATAGCGATAGACAGTTCATAAAATGCAACCCGAGAAGTTGCAATAGTTATAGACATTACCAGACACAGGCAAAAATGTCAAGATATTTCCATTTTTGTTAATAAATATTTATTTGAGAAATAATTTTCTTTTAACACAACGTTCAATGCATCATGAGTAACTGCATCCCGGCCCGACAAATCAGAATAGTTGCTCAGAAAACCGCAGACAAGGAAAAGACACTGATATTATTGACTGAAACAGTGACACAACTACCTTTCGATGCAGATACCCATTAATGCTTATTTACAGAATGTTTTCATCACTATGTGGCTGCCGCGCTGACGTGAGACTTTCCATGCAAGCTTCTCAAAAGCCTTTACAACTTCACTAGACCTCAAAATGGATCTGATCCTTTTCTCCCCAAAAAAACAGCTATCCCCTTTTGCTTCTCCTATGAGATAACCGTGATATATACTTCAGTTTCTGTAATTTCCGCTATGCTCCACATAGATAAGCGCGTCGGTGTTGAATCCAAGTTCCCTCGCCTTTTGAACCAGTGAAGTCTTTACCTCCTCGTCAAGAACAGGCTGCCGCGCCAGTATCCAGAGATATGATCTGTCGTTTCCGCAGATAAGGACATATGAATAATTCTTTTTATCAAGTTCGATTATGTTGTAGCCGCTATAAAACGGGCCGAAGAACGATACCTTTAATCTCCCGGTGTCCGATCCTTCCACGAAATAGGCCTTGCCCTCAATCTCTTTCCAAATCCTGCGCGCAGGATCGAAGCCGCGATTTATTACCTTAACACCGCCGTCAGCATTAAGACTGTATGTAGTCGACACATTGATCAGCCCTCTTTCGAATGAGTGGTCAAGCCTGGCAATCTCATACCAAACACCCATATAGCGGTTTACGTCAAACCCTTTTACAGCCCCAACACCATCAGGGATTACGACGCAGCCGGACAGGCAAAACAGCCAGAAAAAGAGCATTAATTTTTTCATGTAATGATTCTCACCTTGCCAAATCTGTCTGGGCATACCGAAAATATAGAATCAGCGCATCATGTCGTCGAAAAAGTTGATCTTCCAGCGGCCGTCTTCGAGCAGGATCTGAAAATCCTTCGGGGCCTTGTTCACAGATATTGTTAACACTATGCGCTCTTTTGCCGATGATTTCACGGCATATTTACCTTTCAGGGCTTTATTATAAAAAGATATCTTCTCGAATCCGTCATTGAGCTTTTTTAAATAATCGTCCCTGATATTCGAGCTGTTTTTATCAAGCATATCCAATACCCCTGCCTGCCCAATCCTTTCATTTGAGTCAAGGGCCGCGTCCTGCAGGGATTTTGCAATCGCATTTTTGCTGCCGGCAGTCAATGAGTCCCATACCTGCTGATGGTGGTTGGCCTGCATGTCCCTGAAAAAGGCCTTGTACATGTCAATGAAATCGCCGCCGGGGGTTGCGACAGTGGCCGCCCGGACATTGACTGCAAAAATAAATATGCAGAGCGAAAAGATTAACAACGGCAATATCAGTTTTTTCATATTATCTCCGGTTGCTTTCAATTTTTTACTCACCTGCTCCAACAGTTTAAAACCCGCAACAAATGCATTGGCTGTCAGTAATATCATACCTGAAAAAACATCTCGCCCACAATTAGACAGGGAATACCTGCCGGTCAAATTCTGTCCGCAGATAACACCTTTACGCTGTACAGACCACGCACTGAATTGACAAGACAAACGTTAGAGCTGTTCAAGAGTTCATCAATTGTTATCGGTCTTTCCATAACCATCTTTTCTTCAAGCATCCACTCACGGTATGTGCCGGGCAGGAGTCCGCAACTGACAGGAGGGGTATAAAGGGCTCCGTCTATTTCGACAACGATATTGGCTATGGCGGACTCCGTCACCTCAAGATCTTCATTGTAAAGGATAACATCATCATAGCCGGGGCAGGTCCGGAGGGCATCCTCATAAATTCTCCTGTTGGTAGTTTTATGATACAGGAACGGATTGGCCCTGTCGACAGGAGAACCGGCAAGGACAACTCTTTTGGCGGAAGCGGCCCCGCTTAAATCGAGGGGGTAGGCCTCGCACGAAATTCGACCGTCATTTGCAACAAGAAGTCTGACCCTATGCTCAGATCGCGGCAGGCCTTGCGCAATATGCATGAGGCCCCTGCTTATTTCCATCATGTCAGCGCTAATATCGAAATATTCGGCTGAACGCTCAAGTCGCCTCATATGCCGGTCGAGAAGATGGTATCCTTTCCCCGGCGTCCAGAGCATGGTTTCAAGAAGGGAAAAGCGCCCGACGCCGACATTCAGGATCAGCGATTTCGTCCTGCATTCCAGTTGTTCCATCCCGCAATCGGAATCCCAGACAATGCCGCCGCCCACACCGTATTCGGCCCGGCCCGGCTCTTTGTTGATCAGCAGGCTGCGAATGGCCACATTGAATTGAGCGCGGCGGTCCGGCGCAATAAACCCGATAGATCCGCAATAGATACGGCGCGGCGTAGTTTCAAGTTCTGCAATTATCCGCATGGTGCGATTTTTTGGGGCTCCTGTAATAGACGCCGGGGGGAACATGGCTCTGAATATTTCGGTAAGCGATGCGCTGGTTTCAGCGCGAACGGTCGAGGTCATTTGCCACAACGTCGGATATTTCTCGATATCGAACAGGCTGGAAACATGCACACTGCCGGATTCAGCTATCCTTCCCATGTCATTGCGGACCATATCGACTATCATCAGATTTTCTGCCCGGTTTTTTTCCGACGCCCGCAATGCGTCGGCCTGCTCGCGGTCAAGTTCCAGGGTCAAACCGCGCGCCGCAGTCCCTTTCATGGGGCGGGATTCGATACAGGTACCGTCAAGGGTGAAAAAAAGCTCCGGAGATGCGCTGCAGACAGTCCATTTGCCTGTAGAAATATATGCCCCATATGTCGGTCCCTGTGCCGACAACAACCTGATAAAATAGGGCCAGGGATCCGCTGAAAATGCGGACAGCAGGCGAAAGGTATAGTTAACCTGGTATGTGTCCCCCTGACGGATATAATCTTTTATCCGTTCAAATGCGCGACTGTACTCTTCAGCAGTAACCGAAGGACTCCATTGAATAACGGGAAGAGATCCGGAGTTTTGATATTTTGGGATATCGATAACAGAGGGACGATCATACAGCCCGAACCAGAGCAGCGGGAAAGAGCCATCGGGTATAACGGCAAGCGCCGGATCAAACGCCGGGGCCGCTTCATAAGAGATCATTCCGGCGGCATAGAATCCCCGATGAAATACGGCTTCCTCTACCCTTTGAAGACCATGTAATACATCATCCGGTTGACGGGCCTCAATTATCCCGACCGGAGCGGCAAATTCAAGCCAGCGATCCGAAACCGCATCGCGCAGAATTACCTTGCCGATATCCGACATGGAAGACTTCAAGCAGATTCTACTTTCCGTATCCGGCGCAACAGCCGGGGAAACGCCTTTTTATGATCTCCATGAGCCGGCGCAAATCGTTCTTTTAACCACTCACCGGCTCGGCTTCATAAGCCTGAATAATTGTTTTAAGGTGTCTTTGGGTATCTCCGGAAATATTTATCAGGGTCGCCATAAGGTTTTCTGCCGTCAAATCGCCTATCCTCGAAAACTGTTTTTCAACAAGGGCGTTCTCGATGTCTCTCGCTATTGCGAAAGACTGGGAAGGACTCAGTTTTCCATTCTTCGCCTTTTCAGCCTGATTTTCGATATATTTCTCGGCAAATTTCATTCCCTGTGGTGTCAGCCGGTTTTCCTGCAATAACCATTGGTCCAGAGCGCACTCGGCGCTTATCTCATCCAGCATTTTTATGTGCTGCTGTTTGTCTGCAGCCATTCCCCTCCATAAATCCTGCTTTGCGGGGAAACATTCCGCAAACACTTCGTAAAGTCGCATAATATTTCTTTCATGCCTTATGAACATGTGCATAAAATCTTCGCTGTTTCCTATCATTCCCTGTCCTCCTTTTTATTGGCCTTGCAACCCATGAAATGACAAGCCGGGATTAATATCGATGACAGCTATTAACACATTGCCTTACTTTATACTAAAGAGCATACCGGATTCAAAATATTTTTGCAAACGCGGGGAGACAGATTTCATGCGAATGAAAATCCGGGATGAACCCCGCTCAACGTCGCATTTTGATATATGTTACAATGTTCCCTGAACAATTCAGTTGCCGGAGGCCGGAGGATTGATGAGAAGGATCCATAATATTTTGTTGGCTCTGCTGACCTCAGTTATTATAGCCGGGGCTGATGTTCCTGTGTTTGCCGATGAATACCTGACGGTTACGGCTGTCGGAGACATAATGACAGGCTCTCTTTTCCCGGGCACCGTCCTGCCTCCAAACGACGGCCAGGGCATGTTCGATCCCGTACAGAAATACCTTTCCGCAGAAGATATCGTCTTCGCAAATCTTGAAGGGGTCTTTCTGGATGAAGGGATATCCAGGAAATGCAGATACTCTGCTCCCGGCCGCTGCTTTGCCTTTCGCATGCCGGAGCGATATGCAATATTCCTGAAAAAAGCAGGCTTTAACGCTGTTGGAATAGCCAACAACCATACCTTCGACTTCGGACATCAGGGATTGAATACAACTATCAGACTGCTTAAAGACAACGGGGTCCAGCCTGTTGGAGGAGATTACCAGGCCGGGTTCAGCAGGAACGGCAAAAAAATAATCATCCTCGGATTCTCATACTCCGACCCTTCTCCCCATTCTTATTCTATCCTTGACCTTCAGGCTGCGGCGCAACGCATCAAAGACGCCAAGAAAGCAAACGACATAGTAATAGTGTCATTCCACGGCGGGGCGGAAGGACGGGGGGCGCTGCATATATATAACACCCGGGAGATATTTCTCGGCCAGAAGCGCGGCAATGTAATTAGTTTTGCGCGCACCGCGGTTGACTCCGGAGCCGACCTTGTAATAGGGCACGGCCCGCATGTGCTTCGGGCTATGGAATTATATAGAAATAAGCTCATCATGTACAGCCTGGGTAACTTCCTTACCTATGGCATGTTCAATATAAAGGAAGAAAACGGGGTCAGCGCTATCGTCAGGGCGAGATTGTCCCTGTCATCCGGAGATTTTATTGACGGCGATTTCATTCCGGTGAGGTTGCTGAACAAAGGCATCCCGGAACCTGACCCGGCTGCAATAGAACTGGTCAATAGATTGATCAGGGATGATCTGCCTGCTTCGGGAATAGAGATAATCCCTGTCAAAGATTCTAATATTGCAAAGATTTCGATAAAGAAAAAGAATTAAATGGTTGCAGGGGCGCGATTTATCGCGCCCAATCGGTTTTTTTACGTCCTGTACTCCGCATTGATCTTGACGTAATCTACGGTGAGGTCGCAGGTCAGCACCTTCGCGCCCCCCTTGCCTAACCCCATATCAATAACAATATGCAGGGTATCGCTTTTCATTGCCTCATTCGCCTCTTTATCAACGCCGGTCGCAACCCCCTTTCTGGCAACCAGAACATCATTAATGTAAACATCCGTCTTTTCCTCAACGATCGCTATTCCGCTGTAACCAAGCGCGCAAAGAAGCCTGCCCCAGTTTGCGTCATTGCCGTAAATAGCGGTCTTTACGAGAAGAGAATTGGCTATGGCAAACGCTCCTTTTTCAGCTTCTTTTTCGTTCTTTGCGTTCCGGACCTCCACCTCTACAAGTTTTGTCGCCCCTTCGCCGTCCCTTACGACCATCTCGCTCAATTCATAAGTGAGTTCGGAGAGAGCCCTCGCGAATGTCTCAAAATTCCTCGTTTTGGCGCAAATTGTCTTATTGCCTGCCGCATTGTTCGCCATTATGAGAACAGTGTCATTCGTAGACATGTCGCCGTCAATGGTTATCCTGTTGAAAGACCTTTTGACAGAACGCTTCAGGGCCGCGTCAAGAGCAGACTTTTCTATCCTTGCGTCAGTGATGACGAATGCTAGCATGGTCGCCATATTGGGCTGTATCATGCCGGCCCCCTTGCAAATGCCCGCTATGGTGACAACCTTCCCTCCAATTTTGATCTGTTTAGACACTATCTTCGGGAAGGTATCGGTCGTCATTATTGCCGTCGCCACATCATAAAATGTCATTTCGCCGAGGTTCGACACCAGTTCAGGAATCTTTGCGCTTATCCTGTCCATCGGCATCGGAGTCCCGATTACACCGGTCGAGCATACATATACCTTGTCCGCCCTGATACCTTTGGCGTCGGCCACAAGTCCGCACATCCCGGCAGCGTCCTTCATCCCCTGCGCCCCGGTGCATGCGTTGGCATTGCCGCTGTTAACTATAATCGCCTGGCCCTTGCCCGATCTGATCTGTCTGGCGTCGAGTTTCACCGGCGCAGCCTTGACCTTGTTGGTTGTAAACATTCCGGCCATAACGGCTTCTTTTTCCGAACAGATCAGGGCCAGATCCTTTTTGCCGGGCTTTTTTACGGCTGCTTCTACTGTTGAAAACAAAAAACCGGACGGAACTGCAATACCATCGTCTTTTATGGACATAGAGCCAACCCCTCAAGAGCAGTATTTTCTTCAAAGCCAAGCATCAAATTCATGTTCTGCACAGCCTGTCCTGACGCCCCCTTTACCAGATTATCAATAGTCGACAGCATTACCAACGTATTTGTGCGCTCATTCACCTTTAGCCCAATGAGACAGTAATTGCTTCCGCGGACATGTTTGGAGTTCGGATACTGTCCTTCGTCAAGAACCCTGACAAAGGCCTCCTTCGCATATCTCCGCTTGTAATGATTGACCATGTCGGCAGAGTTCATTTTTTTCTTTAACCGGGCGTAAGCCGTAGTAACAATGCATCTGTCAATAGGCAGCAGATGCGGAGTAAAATCAATCATCACAGGCCGTCCGGCAATAAGCGATAATTCCTGTTCGATCTCGGGTGTATGCCTGTGAGAGCCCACTCCATAGGCCTTAAAGCCTTCATTGACCTCACAAAATGAAACAGCAAGGTCGGCCTTTCTGCCGGCGCCGGTAACACCCGATTTGGAATCGACTATTATCGTATCAGTATCAATCAGCCCGTCCCTGATTGCAGGATAGAGCGCCAGGATTGCGCTGGTAGGATAGCAGCCCGGATTTGCAATCAGACTCGCTTTGCGTATTGTCTTCCTGTATAATTCGGGCAGACCGTAAACCGACTTTTTAAGTGTGCCGGGGAAATGGTGCGGAGTCTTGTACCACTCCTCGTAAACAACCGGATCATTCAGTCTGAAGTCTGCGGATAAATCGATAACCTTCTTGCCGTTGCTGAAAAAATACTCAACAGCCTCCTGTGATTCCGCATGCGGCAGAGCGAGAAAGAAGACATCGGCTTTTGAAAGCAGTCTTTCCGTGTCCATCTGTTCATATACAAGATTGCAGTATTTGAAAAGATGCGGAAAGATATCGGTCACCCGCTTTCCAGCCGATCGTTCAGAAGTGACCGCAGTAACCTGAACCTCCGGATGCAGGGCCAGAATCCTCAACAGTTCAGCCCCGGTGTAACCGCTTCCGCCGCAAATCGCTACCCTTACCATATTGATCCGCCTTTCGAGTGTTTCAGCAACCCTGAAACACAATATTTAACATTTTATATGATATACAGGTAAAAGAAAAGGCCCATCCGAAGGCGGGCCTTTTCTTTTAGAGGTTTTAAAGGTCTTATAAGACCTGTTATTTTTATTATCTCTTTGAGAACTGGAATCTTGCCCTCGCGCCCTTCTGACCGAACTTCTGGCGCTCGACCTCTCTCGGGTCCCTGGTCATGAGCCCTTCTTTCTTCAGTTTGGTCTTGAGGTCGGAGTCACATACAACAAGAGCCCTGGAAATGCCATGCCTGAGAGCTCCGGCCTGTCCGCTAAGACCTCCGCCGAGCACGTTGGCCTTGATATCGTATTTGCCCAGGGTGCCGGTTACCTGAAACGGCTGCCTGATGATCATGCGCAGTGTCTCGCGCGGGAAGTAAGCGTCAACATCCCTGTCATTTACAATGATACGGCCGGTGCCGGGCGTCATTATCACGCGGGCTACCGATCTTTTCCTTCTTCCAGTTGAATTGTAAGTTATTGCGGCCATCAGTTTATCTGCTCCTTATTTCGTAATTTTTACAAGTTCAGGCTTCTGGGCCGCATGGCCGTGATCCGTGCCTGCATATACTTTAAGCTTCTTTAACATGGCCTTGCCAAGCCTGTTTTTCGGAAGCATGCCCCAAACCGCATGTCTTATCACCTCATCAGGGGCGTCGGCGATTTTGTCCTTGAGCGTCTCTTCCCTGATATGGCCGATATAGCCGGTATGGTGATAATATTTTTTGTCTTCAAGCTTGTTGCCGGTAACCCTGACCTTTTCGGCATTGATAACTATTACAAAATCACCGGTGTCAACATTGGGAGTAAATATCGGCTTGTTCTTGCCCCGCAGATAATCCGCTATCTTTACGGCCATCCTGCCCAATACAACGTCCCTGGCGTCGACAACGTACCATTTACGCTGTATGTCTTCTTTTTTTGCGAACTTTGTAGTCTTCATCCTAATTTTCACCTTCCTAAGATACCCGGGATAAGCAATCGGGAAAACATTATCAAGACAACTAAGATACTAAAAAACAGCCTTATTTGTCAACATTCCATCCGGATTGCTATAATACACCGATTATGAAAACAGCTCTTACCATAGCAGGCTCCGATCCCTGCGGAGGCGCCGGCCTGCAGGCCGACCTTAGGGTCTTCAACAGCCTTGGAGTACATGGGCTTTCGGTCATCAGCTCACTTACCGCACAGAATACGGTAGGTGTCGACGCTGTGCTGCGTATCGATGCGTCATTTATAGAGGCGCAGCTTACTACCCTGCTGAATGACATACGGCCGGACGCCCTGAAAACCGGCATGGTCTATTCCAGGGACGCCGTTGCCGTCATAGCGCATATGGTAAAGAGTTTCGAACTCAAAAATCTGGTCATTGACCCTGTTACTATTTCATCATCCGGAATGACGTTAATGGAGGAGGGCGCGCTGGATATCCTGAAAGAACGCCTTATGCCACTCGCAAGAGTGATAACACCAAATATCTCCGAAGCGGCGGCGCTTTCAGGGATTGAAGTCAATAACGAGAAGGATATGGAAAAGGCCGCCATCCGGTTGAAAGAAGCCGGGCCTGATGTAGTAGTAGTCACGGGAGGTCACCTCGAAAACGAGACCCTTGATCTTGTTTATGACGGCTTCTCTTTTCACAGATTCAGGTCCAAAAAAGAGACAGGGGAATTCCACGGCACCGGCTGCGCATATTCGGCGGCATTGGCCGCATTCCTTGCAAGAGGATCATCGCCCGTATCAGCCGCTGAAAAAGCCAAGGAGTTTGTGCATGAAGCCATACTCAAGGCACGATCTGTCGGCAGGGGAATGAAGATACTGAATGTCTAAGATAAAAACCGTATTCCAATGCCAGTCATGCGGATACAGCAGTCCCAAGTGGCTCGGCAAGTGCCCTGACTGCGGGGCCTGGAACAGCTTTTCCGAAGAGAGGCAAGCGCCTAAAACCTTGAAGTCGTTTGCGGCTGATAATAACGGGCCTATGCCTCTGAGCGAAATTACCGGGGGCAATGAAAAAAGAATACCTATAGGTATTGAGGAACTGGACAGGGTACTTGGCGGCGGACTGGTCGCAGGCTCTGTCATACTTATCGGCGGCGATCCCGGCATCGGCAAATCTACAATCATACTTCAGGCAATATCGAGGATAGCCGCAAAAACCGGCGCGGTTCTTTATGTATCGGGAGAAGAGTCGCCTGAACAGATAAAGCTGCGGGCCGAAAGGCTGTCTATAGATTCCGATAAAATATTGCTGCTTTCCGAGACGGTTGTCGAACAGATAATTGCGACTTCTTCACGCATGAATCCTGCAGCCCTGGTAGTGGATTCTATCCAGACAGTATATACGGAAGAGATGACCTCGGCTCCCGGTTCAGTCGGTCAAATAAGAGAATCTGCCGCAAAGCTGATGTTTTACGCAAAGAAATCGGGCACGCCTGTGTTTTTGATCGGGCATGTTACAAAAGAAGGGGCCATAGCCGGGCCGCGGGTGTTGGAGCATCTTGTAGACACCGTGCTCTACTTCGAGGGAGACAGGGGGCATCCTTTCAGGATACTCAGAACGGTGAAGAACAGGTTCGGCTCTACGAATGAGATCGGCGTTTTCGAGATGACGGACAGCGGGTTGAAGGAGATTAATAACCCGTCGGAACTATTTCTTTCCGAGCGTCCGCTCAATGCATCGGGGTCCACAGTCCTTGCGAGCATAGAAGGCACAAGGCCGATGCTCATCGAAATTCAGGCGCTTGTTTCAGCAACCACCTTCAGCGCGCCGCGCCGCACATGTATGGGCATAGATTTCAACAAGCTCAATCTGCTGATCGCAGTGCTTGAAAAAAAAGGCGGCATACATCTCGGCGGAATGGACGTGTTTGTCAATGTGGTGGGCGGGCTGAAGATAATGGAACCGGCCGCGGATCTTGCCATAATCGCCGCTCTTGCGTCATCGTTCAGGGAAAGACCTATAGATCAGCATACATTCGTGTTTGGCGAGGTCGGACTGTCGGGTGAAGTCAGGGCTGTAGCGCAAGGGGATTCGAGGATCAAAGAGGCGGCAAAGGTCGGCTTTACAAGGGCCGTAATTCCTTATGGCAACACTGAAAGGCTCAAGGGAGATTTCGGTATCACAATTTCGGGGGTAAAAGATATATATGAAGCAATTGAACATATCGGAATCTAATATCAGTCAGACCAGGCTGACTCTTCCGCCGGGTCAGACAGGGCTGACAGCAGTTGTTGTTTTCATCTTCTGTATGCTGTTTTTGGTTTCCTGCGCCCCGCAGACTCGTACGGAAAGTCCGCATTTTGGCGGCATGACGCTCGAAGACGCGCTCAAGCAATACAAAAAAATATCTTCTATCCAAAGCGTGCTTGGAATTGAATATGAAAAGGATGACTCTACAATGTCCGGTGACGGGGCGCTCTCTGTCTCGCCGGACAAGCTTTCGCTGCGGATCTATTATCTCGGCTTCCTGCAGGGAGAGATATATCAGGACAAGGGGACCGTAAAGAGCAATCCCCCGATCAACCGTTACAAGAGCGCCATCCTGGTCAACGGACTGAAGAGCAGCCTTTTCTGGTGGAATATAAACAACTACACGACAACGGAAACAGCCTTCAGTTATGAACTGAAAAACAGCTATAGAAAAGTCGTCATAGACAAGGCCAGCCTGCTGCCGACCGAGCAGATCCTCACTCTCAATAATGGAGAGGTATTGACGATCACATACAGCAGGCCGGAACGAAGGCTCACGGAAGACGGCAAGGCGCTGGATGCCGGGTCCCCTCTGGGGTGGTATCCTTCGCGGCTCAAAATAGAACTCGGGCCTTATATTGTCAGAATTAATGTGAAGTCTTACGAGATAACCAGATGACATCGGAACGATTATTCCCGGCGCTATGAACAGAAAATCTCTCGGACAGAATTTCCTCTTCGATCCGTCCATACTCGAAAAAATAGTTGGCGCCTCCGGCATCTCGGCCGACGACACTGTCGTAGAGATAGGTCCGGGTCCGGGCAGGCTTACCCGTCTGCTCGCAAAAGCAGCGCGCCGCGTCGTGGCGATTGAACTCGACAGCCGGCTTTACGAAAATCTCAAGGACGAAATGGCCGGGCTCGAAAATGTGGAGCTGGTATGCGGTGACGCGCTTAAATATAATTATGAGACTATCGGGCCATTCAGGGTTGTATCTAATATACCATACTACATTACAACACCGCTGATCTTCAAATTGATAGAAGCCCGGTCCAGTCTTATATCGATGACACTGACCATACAGAAAGAGGTTGCGGAAAGGATTGTCGCAGGCCCCGGTACAAAGGATTACGGGGCGCTATCGCTGGGTGTGCAGTATCACGCCGCCCCCGAGATCAAATTCGTCATCCCTGCCGCAGCTTTCAGACCCGTGCCAAAGGTGGATTCAGCCGTCATCAGGATGGATATCCGCAAGACCCCGCGAGTAGTGATAGCGGATGAAGGGCTTTTCTTCAGGATCATAAGGGCAGGCTTTTCGCAACGAAGGAAGACCCTCTCAAATTCGCTGAAACCGCTGTTCGGCGATATCAAAGATATCCTTGCGAACATCGGAATTGACGCAAACAGACGGGCTGAAACACTCAGTATGGAAGAATTCGCAGGACTTGCGGAGTATATCCGGGATAACACAACCCAAAAGATATAAGGGCCAAGCCCGCTCTTTCGTTAGCCCTCCAGGTCCTCATAGACCGCTTCAAAATCAGCGGCTGTTTCTTTGAAGACCCTGAGAATCTCAGGGTCAAAATGTTTGGACATGGTCCTGCCGTCTCCTTCTGTAATTATCTCACATACTCTCTTATGATCAAACGCGGGCTTGTAGACCCGGGGGTTCCGGAGCGCGTCATACTGGTCCGCAATATTCACCAATCTTCCCTCAAATGGAATATCTTCGCCTTTCAGACCGTTGGGATAGCCGGAGCCGTCCCACCGCTCATGATGCGTCAAGGCGATAGACTTGGCCATCCTCAAACGGGGATGTCCGCCGATGATATTGACGCCTGCCAGCGTATGTTTCTTAACGATCGCAAATTCCTCGGCGGTCAGACTGCCCGGCTTTATAAGAATCTCTTTGGGCATATGTATTTTACCGACATCATGAAGCGTGGCCTGCACCCTGATCCGGTCGATAAATCCATCGTCCATACCCAGTTTTTTGGCCAGCACGGCGCAATACAGGCCAACCCTCAGAATATGATTCCCTGTGTCCTCATCATTAGCCTCAGCTGCCCTCGCAAGTGAATAGACGGTGTATGTGAAGGCGTCGTCGATCTCCTGCAGTTCAGCGGCAAGCGACCTCATAAAGAGCATATGCGCTACCAGACTGTTAACAACAGCGGCATCATACCTCGAAACGTCCCTTCCGTAATTGATGGCGAAGATGCAGAGAGCATTGCTCAGGTAGCAGACAAGGTTTTTTACGTCTATATTGAAGTCTCGCAGACTCCCGGAAAAGGTCTTGAAATGATGTTCAACAACAAATCGGTTGCAAGACATAGTTCTGGAGCGCTTGTCGTCCGGCAGGTCCAGGCTTACGTCGAGAGCAACGGTGGAGCGCTCCACCCGGTTATTGACGCTTTCATAACGGAACCACTCATAGCCGCCTTTTGTGTCGAGTATGCGCACCAGCACAACCTGGGGCTTATCAGGCATGGCGCTGTCTTGCCTGATGATCAGTTTCACAATACGGTCGATCTGATTCTTGAGATTGAAGTCCATCTGGTTAAAGCCCCTGATTAGCTGCTCCCCGTGGGCATTCAGCTCTATCATGTTGCTGTAAGCGCTTATGAGCCGGTCGTTAAGGGACTTCATCTTCAGAAGCATACTGATCCTTGCGAATATCTCGCCCTGATCGAACGGTTTTGATATGAAATCCTCAGCGCCCGCCTCTATGCCCCTTATCCTGTCTTCCGTTGAAGACAACGAGGTTATCATAATGACAGGAATGTTCCTTGTCTTTTCAGCCTTCTTGATCGATCTGCAAACCTCAAACCCGTCAATGCCGGGCATCATTACATCAAGCAGCACAATGTCGATTTGAGCTTTCCCGACAAGATCGAGAGCCTCCCTGCCGTTTTGCGCCTTGATTATTTCATAGCCTCTGGGCGCGAGTATTGCATCGAGCAGTATGAGGTTTGCGGTATTGTCATCAACACACAGAATTATGGGTTTTCCGGCAGTCATATTATCCTTTGTATAAATTCGATCAGTTCATTAGTGTCAATCGGCTTTTCCATATACCCGTCAAACCCGCCCTCCAGGGCCTTTTCCCTGACGCCCTCCACAGCTAAAAATGCAATTGCAATAAGCAGTATTATTTTTCAGTGTTTTTCCCGGCATCAGACCCTCCGGTTACAATTGGCATCNAAAAAGCAAATTTGCTCCCCTTGCCAAACTCGCTCTCAGCCCATATCCGCCCGCCATGCAGTTCGACGAGTCTTTTGCTCAAGGCCAGGCCAAGACCTGTTCCTTCATATGTTTTGGTGTAGGGGGATTCAATCTGTGAAAATTCCATGAAAAGCTTCTTCATATCCTCAGGCCTGATGCCTATGCCAGTATCGATTACAGAAATCTCTATAAAATCTCCCGACAAGCCGGAGCTGATACTATCATGAAGCCCCGGGACCGCAATTTCCATCGCTTCCGCAACATCAAGCCTTCGGATCATCACCTGCACCGAGCCGCCATCAGGCGTAAACTTAATCGCATTGCTTATCAGATTGAACAGAATCTGTTTCAGCTTCCTTGCGTCGGCCGTTATCATGACATCAAACAGTCCGTCCATTTCGCAGACCAGTGAAATATTATGACAGAAGGCCTTTTCTTTCAACAGCAAGAGCGACGCATTTATAGCATCACCCAGCATGAAGCTGCTCAGGTCCAGTTTCAGCTTGCCTGATTCAATCTTGGATAAATCCAGTATATCGTTGATAAGGCTCAGCAAATGCTTACCGCCTGCATGAATGGAGCTTATACACTCCTTCTGTTTTTCCGTAAGTTCGCCGACAACTCCGGTGACTAATATTTCAGAAAAGCCCAATATGGAGTTAAGCGGGGTCCTGAGTTCATGGCTCATATTTGCAAGAAAATCCGATTTTGCCTTGTTCGCCACCCCTGCAGATAGCCTTGCAATTTCCGCTTCCTGAAACTTTATGCGTTCAGTAATGTCACGGAAGTACCAAACCCTTCCATAGTACCTGCCGTTCTGCCCGAACATCGGCGCCGAATGCCGCTCAATTATCCTGCCGTCGTTCAAAAAAAGCTGATCCAGGCTCTTTTCCTCTCGATGCAAATAGAGGTATTGCACCTTATCTATGAATTCATCGGGGGTTGCCAGCTTGTTCATCACCGACTGCAACACGCGATCATCAACCTCTGATTCGATGACATCCAACGGAATATCCCACATTTTAATAAATTGTTGATTGTAAGATATCATTTTTCTGTTTTCATTCACTACGAGGATACTGTCTGGGGAGACCTCCTCCTGAGCCGCCAGGATTGCATTCCGAAACCTGAGTTCATCCTGCGTCACCTGGCGCACGGCAATATCCAGCTCCAGATCATGATTAGCCCGCTCCAAATCCTCCATCTTTTTTTCGAGCTTGCGGATGAGAGCCTCATTGTATTGCTTAAGAAAAACGATCTCCTCCTCTTTAGGAGCTTCAACCGACAGTTGCTCCGGCGCATCTGCGGCGACTGGTGGAACGACCGTTTGATGGATAGTTTCCCGAATGATTGCCATCAACACATCCGGTTCCTCAGGTTTGACAACGAACTTCTCGGCTCCAAGTCCAAGCGCAAATTCCCGGTCATGGTCGGCGGTGTAGGTTGCGGTATAGAAAATAAACGGGATCGCCATCAGGCGTTCGTCCTTTTTCCATTCGCGGCATAAGGCAAACCCATCCATCACCGGCATCAGGATGTCGGTAATGATCAGGTCCGGAGGATTCTGTCGCGCAATGTCCAGCGCTTCAGCGCCATTGAGAGCTTCGTCCACTTCGTAGCCGTGNCCCTTTAACATGGCGCGCAGGAGGTAAAGGTTATCCTCCCTGTCGTCCACGATCAGAACCCGAATCATCTTCATGCCTCGTTATCCTTTTGCGTATGCTCCAGGTACTTCTCAACTTCAGCGACAAACGTATCCGGATTGATCGGCTTTTCAATGTAGCCGTTACAGCCGGCTTCAATCGTTTTCTCCCGGTCTCCCATCATAGCATAAGAGGTCACTGCCACGATTGGAATATTATTCAGCTCAGGGATGTTTCGCAGTTCATGGGCAACAGCATACCCGTCCATTTGAGGAAGCTGGATGTCTAGCAGGATCAAATGCGGCGATATGCGCTTTGCCAGTTCTATGCCCAGTAATCCGTCGGAAGCAGGGATGACCTCATAACCATGTTTTTCGAGCAGAAACGTTGTAAGATAAAGATTCTGTTCGTTGTCTTCGATGAGGAGAATCTTTCTTTTCATTATTGATCCACTCCTTTCATGGGCAGCGTGAATGTAAAGATACTGCCCTTGCCACATTCGCTCGCAACGCGGATTTCTCCGCCGAGTAACTCCGCCAGTCGCCGACAGATAGCCAGCCCCAAACCGGTGCCTTCATGCTGACGCGACAGCCCGGAATCAATTTGACGGAACGGCTGAAACAACTTGCCCAAGTCCTCAGGCTTAATGCCGATGCCGGTGTCAGCGACCGAAATACTGACTCCGCCCTGCACGATTTCCACTGTAAGCGTTACCACGCCCCGCTCCGTAAACTTGATGGCATTGTTGAGGAGATTCAATAAAGCCTGTTCAACGCGGCGCGAGTCGCTAACCAGGAAGCCAATCTCCGGCGCAATTTCGACACTCAGGGCAAGCCCCTTATTCTCCGCCAGCGGTTTCACAATACCGACTACCTTCGCAATCGAGGTCCGCAGATCAAAAGGCTCTCTCTGCACCCTCAACTGCCCGGCCTCGATCTTCGATATGTCAAGCACGTCATTAATAAGCTCCAGCAAATGCCGCGAGCTTTTTCTCACCATGTCGAGTTGCTTATGCTGCTCCTCATTCAACGGCCCCGCCAATTCCTGCAGGAGGATGCCGGTGAAGCCGATAATTGAGTTGAGCGGGGTGCGCAACTCATGCGACATGGTAGCCAGAAATGCAGACTTCATGCGGTCGGACTCCTCCGCATGATCCAGGGCTTTCTTCAGGGACTCCTCATTCTCCTTCTCGGCAGTGATATCTGCTATTATACCGACCAATCCCTTCGAGAGGTCTTGCTTATCCGATGCCTGGGCCGTCATCCGCCCCCAAAAAAAACTTCCGTCCTTGCGTATAAGCTGCTGCTCCCGGACAAACACCGTGCCGCTGGACAAACTGGCAGCGGTTTCGACACCAATGGCGTCATACGTGGTCTCGTCGTTGTACCAGATACGGGTAGTCAGGCCTATCATCTCCCCGTGGGCATATCCGAACATCTCGTCCATCCTCCGATTGCAGTGAACAATGACACGGTCTTTGATGAGCACAATGCCGGAGGTTGCGGCCTCAAATATGGCCTCAAGTTCTTCTTTGGCCTCGCGCATCTCCGAGGTTCGGGTCTGGACCATGTCTTCAAGTTTTTTGCTGTATTTCTCAAGTTCCATATCCGACAGTTTGCGTTCGGTTATGTCATGAGTTATGGCCACTACGCCTGCAGAAAGATCATCCTGCCGGATGGGCGCTATGGTCAATAAAACATTGCGGATCGACCCGTCACCACACACCAATCTTGACTCGACAGACGCCTCTCCCCGTTCCTGCAATTGGGCATACAACTCCTGTCCCACCCGGTTCCACTCTTCGTCGCTCTCATATGTAATCCTGGTAGACTTGCCGATGATGCTTTCTTCAGAGTATCCATACTTATCACACCAGTATTTATTCACGTTCTTGAACACCCGGTCAATCATGATGGAGATGCCTACAGGCGCAACCCTGTATACACTACGAAGGATTGCTTCGCTCAGGAGCAATGCCTCCTCCGTTTGCGCGTTTTCAGCAGCTGCGCCTATCGGACTGTTCGGGCTCTTTTTCACTTTATATTAAAGCCTCACCCCATGTTGTAATGTCTCTTCCATAATATTATAAATAACAACTAATTACATTGAGCGCAAATTTATTTTATCGGGGAAATTCCCCGACCTGGAAATGCGGCGCTCCGATCATCGTAAAAAAAAGGGACACGGAATCAATCCGCGTCCCTTTAACACTATATGGTAAAAATTATTTCTTTTCCGGCTGCGCAGGCTGCGGCTGGGGCTGCTGCTGTCCAGGCGGGCAAGGGCCGAGATATTTTCCCTTCATGGTAGAATTCATAACCATTTCCTTACCCTCTATCTTCATCTTTGCCTCGCTTTTCCCCTCAAACGTATTGCCAGCATAAGTATAAGTGGCTGTGGACGTCATATCAGGGCATACCATTTTCATCGAAATGGTATCGCCGCTGACCTTTCGGTCCTCCATCTTGCAATCGCTCTTCACCTGCTCTTTTTGCTGAGGAATCATATCTTTCTTGTTGATACAGGTGGTAAAAGTAAACGACTTGTTCGCTGCAGCAGGCATTCCCGGCATATTGGCCTGGGTCGTGATTTCCCACTGTCCCTCCTGCATGTTTACAGAAGGCGTCGAAGGAGTTGCAGGAGACTTGGAGTCCCCATCTTTCTTGCCACATCCCCCCAAAGCCAGCGCAAACACAAGAACAAGCGCAATTACAGCAAAAACTGTGAAACGTTTCATAACATTCTCCTTTCCGGCATGGCGCCGGCCCCATAATGTTGATTTATAGATTATAATGTTCCTGACAGATATTGGCAACTGCAAGCCCTCCTGTTTTTGGTATACAATAAGATATATTGCCTAAAGGAGGATTCCGCGATGGATATGAACCTGAAAAAGAGTTTTCTGGAAGCTTGGACAAAATATTTCCATCGCAGCTCCGTGGAAGAAATTCACCTCGATGGTCACTAATATGGACGAAAGTTTTCTTGCAACACGGTCCTGGACGGCGCTGCGGAAAAGGATTCCGTAGCAGCCTCAGGTTGCCAATCAAAGCCGGCGCATTCATTAATTTATGCGCCATGAAGGAGTAGAAATGAAAAAGATTCTTTGCGCAGTCTGTTTTGTCCTGTTTTTATCAGGCAATGTTATGGCCGCAGATGGCGGAAACGTCAATGTCGATGTGCTGGCCAAAACCGGCAAGAGCTGGGACAATAAACCCCTGCCGCCTTACGAAAAAGGCAGGCCTGAAGTAACTATATTACGGATCAGGATCCCGGCCGGAGAAACGCTGCAAATGCATAAACATACGGTAATAAATGCCGGGGTATTGATAAGCGGAGAGCTGACCGTAATTTCTGATGACAATAAAACATTACGTCTTAAGGCAGGAGACGCCATAGTCGAGCTTGTAAACAAGAATCATTACGGAAAGAATGAGGGCAAGGAAACAGCTGAGATTATCGTCTTTTACGCCGGGACCCCGAACAAGCCGATAACTGTGACAAAATAACAGCCGGAAATTGATTTAACCTGGAATTGTCATTTAGAAAACTAAAATAGCTGTCATTGGCGGCCATATCGAAGTCTCGGCGCAGGATACCGTATTCTATTATCGAAAACAATATCATGCGGTTATCTATTTTTCATATTTATGAGATAAACTGCGGAGTTTTGGCGAGCCGAGATGTGGATGCCAATGACAGCTATAATATTGTTTCCCAATTCTGTTTCTCTTCAATTACAATTCCGGGTTTAATATAGATATCATGGGTAGTTCTATCGAAAACTCGGCTCCGGCTGTTCCAATAGCGAGGGCTCCAGGCCCGGCGCCTCATTTCCAATCTTTTTCTTCCCGCAGATAAACCGTGCGCTGCGGAAAAGGCATCTCGATCCGTTCCTCTCTGAACCTTTTCAAAATCCTCTTCCTGAGTTCGCTCTGAACCGGGCCTTGATCCATATATTCGCGAACCTGGCAGGTAAGCGTGAAGTCCAGAGAACTGCTTCCGAACCCCGGAATAAATGTCACCACAGGCTCCGACTCCCCAAGCAGCCCCGAAACCTCGCCCACAGCCTTCCAGGCCTCCTCCAGAAGGACCCTTTCCACCTGATCCGGGTCCGAAGAATAGCCAACTCCGACCGTTATGGGCACAAACATCTTATGCTCCGGAAGATTGTAATTTGTCACTATACTCTGAGAAAGCTTGTCGTTGGGAATAATGACCATGTTGTTAGGCATCATCCTGACACGCGTCGTCCTCCACGTAATATCTTCCACATAACCTTCCTGCCCCGACTCGAGTTTAATAAAATCTCCTATCCTTATGCTTTTTTCCACCATGATATGAATACCCGCAAAAAGATTGGCCAGGGTGTCCTTCAACGCAAGGGCAACCGCGAGTCCGCCGACACCCAAGGCAGTAATAAGGGGGGCGATCGAGATTCCAAGCGCTCCCAGGATGATCAGCGCGCCTATTATATAAATTACGCCATGCAGTATCCCGTAGGCGAGCCCGGTCGTCGGGAGCGGCAGATCCGTCTTCTGGATATAATTCCGGAACAGTTTCCCTGTCAGGTTGGCTGTGGCGGCAGTGATGGAGAATATAATAATGATGTGTATGATCCGGCTGATAAGTACAACATATTTATGATGGGCTTCCGAAACATCCAGGCCCAGATACATTCCGATCGCGATGCACCATAGTATAGACGGAGTTCCGACAGACGATACGATTATATCGCCGAGCCGCGTCCCGGATTGCTCGACCCATCTGCGCAGAAACCTGAAAATTATCCTGCGAATCACAAAAAGGACCAGTATCGAAATCACGGCCACTATTACCGGCATCATTACATTTTCATACGGAATATTCATCAGAGCCTCTGTATAAACAATTTTCCCCAGTATGCCTGCTATGCCTTTTATTCATTATACATGAAGCGTTGCCGGACAAGCATGGTGTCCATTGATCTATCTGCTGTGTTTCCGTAGTTACAACCCAGAGCTTGAATTAAAACAACAGACGCATAGGGCCGGCAGGGTTAGCGGTTATCTTGCCGCCCGGAACGCCTTGACGCTGCCGCCGGTTGGGCCAGCCAGTTTGCAATAAGGTGTTTGCGTTCAACTATGGACTTCAAGGCAGGATCATTCCCCCGGATTTTTTTAAAGGTGCGCCAGTGGCGGCGGACCAAATCATAAAAGCGGCGCAAATAACAACTATAAATCATTATGGAATTAATAGGAACCGAATAGATATCGGCGATCAGAACTTTGGATAGAAAAACACGCTGCCGGAATATTTTTATTTTTCCGCTCAAACTACGGTTTTTCATAAGTTGCGCCATCGACGCCGGGATACTTGCGGCTAAAATATTATCGGTGAATATCTGTGCGCGGGCCGTCTCAAGAATCGCTCCCGACATATCATCCGTCCGAAGTTTTTCCAGTATATACCCGGGGACGGCAGCGCCCGCCAGTTCAACGGCCAGCCGCAATCCCAGATACAACCCGCGTTGCCATCCCTGATCGCAGGCCCGATCCAAAATGATTTGCCAATCCGGAGTAAAATAGTCGATTATTTCGGCAATATCGCAGAAAGGCCGCAGACCAAAGGTAAATGCGTGCTGGTAAGATGTATGCAGACAAATATGCAGCAGCATGTCTTCGGGCGAAAGCGTGAGCGTCCGGCAGCCGGAAATTTGAATTGGCGCTGACCGCTCCCAAAATCCATGAGTATCCATGTTGTAATGTTCCCCCGGCTCTATCAGATTCCAGTGGATTTCAAACCCTGCATGCCCTTTTTTGATGAGACATGGCAGGTGATGCTCCGATTGTACGGTGTGCGACTTATATGACTTATAGCCCATATCCATTAAAATATCCGCAATCCGCATCAGGTGTTCCGTCCGGGCAAGCACATCGATGTCGTTCATTTCGCGCAGGCCGATAGTTTCGTAAACCGTATTGGAAAGAGCAATACCCTTGAGCATGATCAGCGGGATATTTTCAGCGCTAAGCGCAGTTAAAAGAAGACGCAATTCCCCGTTGAGACGCAGATTGCGCAGCGTGTTACGACGGGACGCTTCGCGAAGCGTTGCAACCGCAGCATCAGGGACAACTTTGTCGAGGCCCTTCTTTTTGAGCCGATGCCAAAGGAGAGGTGTGACCCGCTGCATTTTTGAGAGCGCAAGCAAATCCTGCCAGGATTCCGGCGACAGAAAGGAAAGCTTCTCGGCATCTACGTCCTTATCATCCTTTTTCAATAAAAGAACCAGGAGTTCGCGCGTTTCCGATTTTTCCTTTTTCATATATCCCTCTTTATTATGTGTCTAACGTCCTGCTGCGTATCTGCTGCGCCCATGAGGATGCATAGCGCCCCCCCGCAGCCAGCAGTTCTTCATGGCTGCCGGATTCAATGATGCGACCCTGGTCCATTACATGAATTATGTCCGCCTGCATGGCGGTTGTGAAGCGATGGGTAATGATCAGGGCTGTGCGGTCCGTGACAAGACTGCGGAAACGCGCAAGCCAGTCCGCTTCGGCCCAGGAGTCCATTGAACTGGTCGGCTCGTCCAGGATGATCAATTCCGCCTGCCGCAGAAATGCCCTGGCGAGCGCCAGACGCTGCCATTCGCCGCCGCTCAGTTCCGCTCCGCCGAACCATTTACCTAACACTGCCGAATAAGTTTGGGGCAGGCGGGAAATCGGAACGTCGGCGCCTGCGGCCCGCGCCGCGACTTCGACTTGCGACTGATTGGGCCGGTTGTCAATGTCGCTGAAAGCAATGTTGTTGAAGACCGTATCGTGATAGCGCACCGGCTCCTGAAAAAGTACGGTGATCCTTCGGCGCAGCTCCTCTATTGAAAGGGTGCGAATATCATGCCCGTCCATCATAACATGGCCCTTTTCCGGATCATAGAATCGGCAGAGAAGGTTGATAAGCGTGGTTTTCCCGGCGCCGTTTTCACCCACCACCGCCGTAATCCTGCCTGCCGGAATATTCAGGTTAAAATTGTCCAGGGCAAGCCGTTCACTTTCGGGATAGCTGAACGTAATATTTTGAAGCTCCAGGCCGTTTTGCAGACCGGGATGTGGAGCCGGTTTTTCAGGCGAATGGATTTTTGGCCTCAGCTCCAAAAATTCAAACAGATTTTCCAGAAACATGATATTGCGGTAGATTTCCCCGGCGCTGCTCAAAAGCGAACGCATCATGCGCTGGCCCTGAAAAAATGCCTGGACAAAAAGGGCCAGATCGCCTAAACTCACAGCTCCCAGCGATGCCTGAAGCCCCATCCAGGCCAAAGCTCCGGCCAGACCGGCCAGACCGATCATAGCCGCCACGGCAGTGGCGACAGCTTCACTGCGGGCCAGCCGGATCTTTTCATGCCGCAATCGCCCGCGCAAATTGGAAAAAAGACTCCGGAAATAAGGACCAAGTCCGAAAAGCCTCATTTCCGCTGCCGCTTCACGCGACGTAAGCATCATATCGTAATAATTGGTTTTGCGGATGGCCTTCGTGCTGCGCAACCGCCAGCTGTGATAGCGCAGCGTGTGACGCGTCACAACCGCAAGGGCGGGCAGAGTGCACAAAACCAATAAAAGCGGGATCCAGATACCAAAGGTCAGCAAGACTCCGGCCATGGCAATCAAAGTGATCAGGCTTTGCAGCAGACTGCCTGCGTTATCAATCAGGGCGGCTGGACGACTCAAGGCGTCGATATGGGCGCGGTGCAATTGATCATAGTAGTCCGGATTGTCGTAGAAGGACATATCCAGGCGGATCGCCTGCTCGTGAATGAGTTCGTGAACGGAATCCTGCACCTTCTCAGACTGCTCCGCGCGCAGCCATCGATTGACACTCTGAAAGACCTCGATGCTGATCAACACCGCGGCCATGGCCGCAGCCGCCGGAATCAGCAGCAATAAACCCTGCCAGCCGCTGCTGTCGGCGATCATTTTAGCAATGCCGTCAACAAGGACTTTAGTGAGATAAACCGAGGCGACCGGCAGCAATCCCTGGACCAGCAGCAGGCCCAGCCAGATAATGGTCAGGCCTCCGGCGGCGCGATGCACAAGACCGAAAGCTTTCGGCAGATAAGGCAGTTGAACCCTGAAACGTTCGGCGGCCTCTCTCATTTGTTCGATCATTTGTTGAAGGTTCAAGGGACAGCCTTTCTTTTGTTATTCCATTCCCGAATCAAAGCGATATTATACATTTTTGCAGCGAACGGTCGCGAACCGATCCCCGCATTGAACCCTATGTTTTCAGGAAAAGGCCGAGACCACTGTGTATTGCCGATGACCTCTTGCCCCGGTCAGGATAATGTGTCCGCATCTCAGCCAGGCATGCGCCGCCAGTTTCTCCGGTTTTATTCCATCCTTCATCACACCCAGGTACAGAGTCCCGGGGATGCCGCGGCGTTTGATCATCCACTTGGCAGCCACCGCCTGCGGCAGGCAGACGCTTTTCCACGGCGTATAGTTTGCCGCGGACTTCACGGCGGCTCCGATCATCCGGGCAGACCGCAGATCAGCGGGCGGCAGTTGCATATCCGTTTCTTTCATGTGCTCACCCAGAGACTTTGCCAGCCAGCGGAAAGGCAGCATCAGCACAGCCAGACGCGCCGCGCCCAGCAGCAAAAAAGCTTCCACAAGCAGAAAGCGTTCAGTCCGGTTGCGGCGTCGCCACTTGGCCGGGGCATCCTTTAAAGATTTGAACCTTGTCTTTGTGCCCGTATTATTCGCCATCATTAAACTTACCATGAGGTACTTTTTTATGCCCTGTACTGAGATGAAATTGGAAAATTCCCCGGTTCAACCGCAGACAGGGCGGCAAAGTTTTAATTCTCAATCCTTATCAACCCCTCCTCCTTTAATTCTTCCAGGAAGGGCAGCAGATCGGCAGCAATCTGCCGGGGCGTTGCCTCGAATTTCCAGCTCAAACTGTTACATAGCTCGTCCACGCAATAAGGCTCTGCGAGTAACTCCCAAATAAAACGGCCTATGTCGTCAAGACCGATAAAGTTATCTTTGGCCATGTTCAGGATTACAATCTCGTTATCCATTGGCGCAGACATCTGGTTTTCAAGGCGTACTATCCGACTGCTCAACTCAATAGACATAGCTTATATCTCCCTGGAGCCTGCTGAACAGGCTCATTTATCAACCACATATAACCTTCACAACCTCGTCTACGGTCCAGCGGGCCTCGGGCCTTTGGATGCGGAAGATATCCGCCTGTTGGGCTGTTGAGGAGAAGAGCGCAAACAGGCCTGGGCGCTCCTCCCGTAAAAGCGGGCCATATATGCACTCCATCAACGCCTTAAACTTGTCCGCGCCTTCCAGTCGTGATACGCTTAAGTTATCCCCTGAGGATGATTCCAGAATATATAACTTCTTTAATAGCGCAGGTCCCCGGCATGCTTCGCCCATCGCCGGAAAGACCGCTTTTCCTTGCCTCATGGGGTGGCGGATGACACCTGATGCGGTAAGCCCCACACCTTGCGCGGCATCGTCCCACAGATACATACTGGCTGCTCCAGGCATTGCCTCAACCCGATTATTTGCGCCATGGCGCAGGATGGTTATATCGTCGGAGATCATCTCGCATCCCCTTTGAAGCATGGCCGCAAGGGTGGTGGACTTGCCCGCCATGGATTTGCCGCAAAGGGCTATTGCCCCTGCGGGCGTATTCACCGCGCAAGCGTGTAGAACCAAAAACCCTCTTTGCAGAAACAGGGCGGCCGTTAAAGAGTGAAGGAGATGAAACAAGATCCGCTCATCCTCTGCGTCTGAATTGCGATACACCGTAACCCGGTTACCATCTTCTACAAGAAATCGCTCGCCCCCTCGGCTTGCCTTCAAAAGAAAGCGACCTGTAGCGGCCTGCCAGCTAAACCCTGTTTCCCACGTATCATCCGACACCACTGCGTCGGCCAGTTCTATGGGAACCGCGCCATAGGCCACCGTCACATCCGGCGAGGAACCGGTTTCGATAGGAGACAGAAAAAGACAGGGGAAAGGAAGGCTGATAGTCAATCCGTAAAGCACATAGGAATAGGTCATCGGGATTCTCCTTCCTCAACGACAGGCAAGCCCTCACACATAGCATTCATCACGTTACGATATGCCGAAAACGGCGCTCAGCCTAAATCTGCAAGTATTATTACTCCTACCACCCAGGATCAGGAGGAAACGAGGGAAGGCTTGTCATCTTTATCTCGAAACGCGTAACCGATGGCTTATGCCATGGACAACGCGTTACCCTATTGTCGGTCAAAGGCTCATGCGTTTCATTCGTCATTGTAATGCTTTTGTCTTCTTCTATCGTTTCTTCTCCCTCTTCAATATCATTTCGGCAGCCCTCCACTGAAAGGACATGGCTTGAATTGTGAATCCGCTTTAGAGTCTAAATTACTCCGCAAAAAAAATACTACAATGCCGTTGTCGCTCCATAAAAAACTTATTTTTAAGGGTATAAATATCTAAAAATGAGTTCATAGAGTTTAAATAGGGAGATTGCCCAAAGTCAACTTTTCAAGACTTTTGCAGAGACTTTTCAGAGATAACAAACGATATTGATGAACGCGTTACGCCCGCTTACGGCGGAGCCGCTTGGCCGGGGTGTCACTCAAAGATTTTAACACCGTCTTGGCGAGTGGAAAAAGAGATTCAGTATATGTTGCCTGTTGTCGGCGCTACCCCATTTCCCCGCTCTCTGTTAATCATAAACATTATCCTTATTCAGCCGCAACTCAGCCCGGAGTTTACGAACCCTTTTCCGTTTCACTGTGGATAAATCCTGCTAATTAATGTAAAATATTACTTAAATTCCGGTAAAAAGGAGACATTCATACCGCTATGAAAGATATGATAATAAATCAGCCGGATAATCCCGGTGAGGGAAAGATGATCTGGACCAACCCCGAGTTAAAGGAACTGCATCTTGCGAACACGCTGTCCGGCGATATACATCCTACGGAGATTGGCACCACTGCCGGCCCGGCGTCATAAGTCCGGAAGAGACCTAACAGCCTTTCCCGCCGCCTCATACCTCCTGCGGGGATGTGTCCTGTGCAGTTGCTGCCGCCTATGCAGGCCTGTCGGAGTCTGCAAGTATCCGTTGTATATGATAACAGCGCAATATGCGTCTTTTCATCAATAAGATATTTTTCTTGTCGTCCGGCGCAAGATTATTCAACTGGAAAGACAATTTGTCAAAATCGATATGCCTGGAAAATATTCCCCGATCCAGCCTGGCTGCGACCCGCTTAATATTTGTTAAGATATCCGTCAGAGTATTCGTAAAATAAGTCGATTTAGAGATATCGTCCTTGGAATTAAACCTGTATATCTCTTCCGGCAATATCCCCCTGAAGGCTTCCCTGTAGATATAACGGCTGACCCCTTTATTGAAATACAGACGCCTCGGAACCGACAGCGCAAAATCGACCACCCGGTAATCCAGAAACGGGTAGAGATGCTGCAGTGAATAGACCGCATCCATCCATGCCGCTGATTCAGTCCTGTTTTGAATATACCCGGATTCGAGATGCTTAACCGGCTTCGTTGAAAGAAACAGGGGTTCTCTCCTTCCATACCGTACGCCGATTTGCGCAAAATCCTTGTTAATGAAATTCCCTACCCGCCTGTCGGGACATCCGAAATACCCGTAGGGTTTGAACAGCTGACATACAGAGTTGTAAAGCAGCAGTTTTATGAAGCGCAGGGCAGACCCTTCCGCCAGGCTCCTTATTTCCCCAATAAAATGGCCCCCATAACCGGACCAAAGCAGTCCAAACAGATCGGTCCTGTGGCTGATTCCCTGGTCCCCGCCCCAGCCGCTCAGTATAACATCAACACCGCGTGAAGCCATTACGGCGCGTTCCTGCCCGACTATCACTGCGTCGCCCGCATCCGGCGGCAATATTTCATCGGGATTGCCTGAAGGAATGGATGGATCAAAAAAGACGCATTCAAGCTTTTCCTGGCGGCAAACCCGCTCCAGCAAGGCTCTTTCATCATTGGGCAGCTTTTCAATATACCCAAAAGGGGGGGACCACGAAAACAAATATTCCAGTTTTTTGCCTTCTTTATTAAGTTCCCGGTTGGCTAAAACCGTTATCACCGACGAATCCAGTCCCCCGCTTAGTTCCCCGCCGATTTTTCCTGACGCGCTGTGAACTCGAAGCCTTACTGCGTCATCTGCAATATTATAAAGGGCCCGGGCATATTCAGCTTCTGTCTCAAAGACAATCTGCCGCCCTGCCCCGGGCGTCCAGTATTTCTCCTTGCGGATTCCCTGTCCGTCGATTCGCAATACATGGGCCTGCGGCAGGGCCTTTATATCGGCAAAACATGTCGCTTCAGGATCAAAGCTGCAGACTTTAACAAGATTGCAATACATGTATTTGTCATCGAGTCCCCTGCCCACAAAAGGCAGGACCAGCAACGCCCGGTAATCGGTGGCAAAAGCAAAAATAGAACCATCATAAAAATAATAGAAAGGCCTCACTCCCAGATGGTCTCTGGCGATGAACAATTGTCTTTTACGCTTTTCCCATATCGCAAAGGCGAAGTCGCCGTTTATATGCCGGGGGCATTCCTCGCCCCATTTTTGATAAGCGGCCAGCAGCAGGGACTGGGTCGAAACAGCGTCATTACCGGCAAATCCGAGCTTATCCATTAATTCAGCCCTGTTGAATATCAAAGCGTCGCACACAAGCGCGACTTCCCCAGACCCATCATAAACCACAGGAATGTCCGCCTGTGAATATGCGCCGCAGTTATGCAGGCAGCAGCCCAGACCGATGGTATCGTCAATGCGCAAGCCATGCGCGTCCCGCCCGTAGTGGCGGATTTTCGCCTCCATCCTGCGCAGAAGCCGTTCCTCCGCAGGCCTGCCGTTTATGTTCCAAATGCCGAATATGGCGCTCATCGAACCTCAATCCGATTGACTACACTCCCTGTTGAAATAACCGTCTTTTTCATGAGAGTTCCCTTAACGAAATTTTTGTTCTACGGGCCCTGACCCTATCCCCGGCTTCCTGCCTCTGAACAACCTCGAAAGAGCTGAATTCAATGACCACATCCGGGGACAATCCGGGCGGCAGACCGGCAACATGCGGGGCAGGCAGGAAAATGGCGGACTGTATGTTCAAGCCGAAGATATGATATGTCCTATTCATGGTAGCCCTGACGAAGTATATCTGAAAGAATTTTTCCATGTCAAAAGCGGGATAGCGCCTAACTATCCCGCTAATATAATAAGAAGATCATGAGTCTGTTCCGGTTCCGTTATTATTGGCTATGATTAAAGGCGGGCAAAGACTGAAAGGTTGTTTGTCTTTATTAATTAATGGCTTTATTTTATACTATAGAATGGAAAATCAGCGGCGCAGAAAAAATCCTAAAAAGGGCTGGAGGATACAGCTATGAACCTAAAGACTGTGGGAGAAGAATTGTCGGAAGGGAAAAAGGCCTGGCATCAGCCGCATCTGATCAATCTGAATATTGAGAACACCTCAAGTGGAGAGAATGCATTTGTTGAAGCCGAGACTTCCGTCGGGAATCAATCTTAGCATGCCAACTTTTTCTCGAGACTAAGGAAACAACCACAGATTTACAGATAGGGCGCCCTGCCCGAAGCAAGGTATTTCTTTGTCAGAGCCACGTAGCGGAGATAGCAGGTAAGCTTGTTCATAATCCTCAGATTTTTCAGTTCATCTCTTGATTGCGGCAGATTCATATCTTTCATGAGGGCCTCCGGCCTGAAAAACGGCAGATGATCCTGTCCTGACAGGGAGCGGAATAACCGCTCCAGATATTTCTTACCGTTTTGTCTCTCTTGTTGCGAATAAGCGATACGCAACGCCTCGCCTTTGTCTTTGCGCGTGCGTATCTTTTCCGTAAGTATACCTTTCAGCGCCTCCCTGAAGAGCAAGCGAGAATGGAAATCGCGATAGGTGTATTCCACCGGGAGACTGAACCAGAATTCAAGAACGTCCTTATCCAATAGCGGGTATTTGTATTCAAAACCGTATCGCTCGGCATTGATCGCCCACGATTCCATCCTCTCAGGCAGGTGGCGCAGCTCTATCAGATTCAGCACAAACCTCATGCGGTCTCCGCAGCCGTAGATATTTTTGCGCCGGTGCAAAAAAATCTGTTTCCAGCTCCCGCGTATGAAGTCAGGGGGCAGCAGGCGCAGAAGGGACCAATCGGTATACTGGATTTTGTACACAGGCAACAATCCGAACGGGACCAGGCAGGGAAACAGATCCGTCCGGAATTGGCCGAGCGTTGATTTGATCCCCTTTTCCCTTACATATCCGGGCAGGGCCGACCACTTGAAACCGAAGACCAGGTGATTGAATGTTCCCCTTGTGCTGAGCGATACGAATTCGTCCCCGCCCCAGCCGCTGAAGACGGTTTCGACACCGTCTTCGCAGGCCATTTGCATTACGGGATGCTCGATATGCTGTCTTTCAAATTCGGGGAGGATGGAGTTCTTTACGGTTTCGTCTTCACCGAGATTCAGATATTTGACTCTTACCTTTTTGTCGTCGCAGAACGCTGCGATGAATTCCTTCTCATTGACTCCGTCCACAGCCCCGTCAAAGACCTCCGGCGTCCAGGAATAACCGGTCAGGAGACTCTTATCCGGTGTATAATCAGCAACAATGGAGGCTACCCCGCAGGAATCGAGCCCCCCGCTTACATGCAGCCCTGTCCTGCCCTGCTCCATCCGGTTCCGGGTTGCGGCGACAATCAGCCCGCGCAAACGGGTAACCGCTGTCTCAAACGTGAGCGCCTTATTTTTTTGAATATTTTCGGGTTTCCAGTATTTGGCGATATGACGGCGGCCATCGGCAAAAAAAGAGACGCTATGCCCGGGGACGACCTTAAGGACCTGCCGGAAAACGGTCTGCTCATAATACTGCCGGTATTGGAAAAAAGAGTCAATCAGTTTCTCTTCAGAAAGACCTGTCCTGACCAGTCCGGATCTTACCAGCCCGAATTCATGAGAGGCAAATATCAGCCTGCAGCCCGAAAACCAATAGACAAGGGGACGGGCTCCAATATGATCCCGGATCAAATGAACCGCTTTTTTCTTGCGGTCATATATCATTGCCGCAAAGTCGCCATTGATGTGCTCGGCGCATTCCACGCCCCAGCTCCGGTAAGCTTTGGCGAAGGCCTCTTCCGGGGCAGTGTAATCCAATGTACTCTTTAATTTTTCATTATTATATATGCGGATATCGGCTAATACTATCAAATCATCATCCCTGTAAATTCCGGTTTTCGCTTTCCTGTCAAGGTGACTGCAAAATCCATAGGCAACATTACCTTCCACTTCTGTATGGTCAATAAAACCTTCCCACTTCAAGCCATCCGCCAGAGCCCGGATCTCTTCCGCCTTTACCGGTTTATTGCTGAAATCGACTATGCCGAAGATGAAACTCATCGTTTAAGCGCCATGTCGTATTGGACCGCCTTGTCCGGAAAGGCCCAAAACCAAGTATTCCCCGACTTCGGGAACCGGATAATGCCCTTCATGAGATAAACTTCGCCTCCACCGCATCCATCAGTTCGCCAAGGAGGAATCCGGACCGCGGGCGGGACACACAATAGACGGCTGAAACCGAGGCCACGGCAGCGCACTGCCGGAAATGCGCCTCTCTGTCGCTGATAGCGTTAAGAAACCGCAATCTGTAAGTGTTATTTATTATAGCGCGGACCTTATCCAGGCCCTTCAGGGCCGTAATCTCTATAACGTCTGTGTCGGACGGGACCAGTATGAAAACAGCCTTCAGCAGGATAGCCTCTTCACGGACCGTCTCAACAGGCAGGAAATATTTTTCCAGGTTCTCGGTCCATTTGATGCTTTTGAGCTGCCCCTTGTCCTTGCCCAAACCTTCCAGGGCCTCGGCCCACAATTTCAGACGGGGAAAGCCCGGAACTACAGCCGGCTTGCCGTCGTTAAGGGCCACGGCGCAGACATCATCGGCCAGGAAAGGATGGCCGCGATCATGAAAAGCTGCCGTCAGCGTTGATTTGCCGACCCCGGAAATGCCGGTAAAAAGTACGCCGCCATCGCCGAACGCAACCGCCCCGGCATGGAGTATAAGGACATTGCGCTGATGCATGAGAGCCCCGAAGGCTGAGCCCATAAGGAAAATCAGTATCCTTTCCTCTTCCACCCCAGGCTCAGCAGATATGGTGATACGCCTGCCGTCGCGCACATAATAGCGAGCTACGTCATCCACCAGTAAAAGAAATTCTCCGGAACCGGCCTGATAGCGCGGCCCTTTGCCCCGGGGATTGGACAGTTCAGCCGGAACCTCGCCGTATTCAATGACCACATCCGGGGACAAGCCGGGCGGCGGACCGGCAACAAGCGGGGCCGGAAGGGCTATGTCGGACTCGATATACAATCCGAAGATTCGATAAGACTTCCCCATATTGCGCTGATATCGCGCTTATCGCGCCTCCAGCAGTCCTTCTTTCTCCATCTCGCCGAGAAAAAACAACGTCTCGGTTTCGCACTGCTCTTTCGTCACATTGTACTTTTCGAGCAGCCGCTCAACCAGAGCCTCCACCGTAATCGGCTCGCTTATCATTCCCCAGATGACACCGCCGATCTCCCCGAGGTTATAATACTTACCGGCTTCTACGCTCATCATGACGGTATCTCCGTCCAGATCCGCCGAAACAATCTTTTTTCCCCCCGACACTACCGACTGCAGGGTCAATTCAGGCATAAAAATCCCTCCCCCTCATTCCGATTCCAGGCCTTCAGACACGCGGGACCCGCCTCGTCCCGCAAAAAAAGCCTTTTTAATAATACCTTCTGACGTCGTTTAACCTCAATAGCGCATTTGAATACATGTTTGTACATATAAGAATATAAATTAATCCCCTCCCAAAACGGTAATGGGCCGATAAGAGCAAAGCAGGCACAGGGATATACTCCGATATCCGCTGCCTGACGGCTCCGAAGAATTGCGTGTAATATTCAGTTTTATTTTATCGTCGGCGACAGGCAAAAAAATAATATATTTCATATAGGCAACATATTCAGATTTAATGGCTGAAGCTGTTTTCAATAATATAGCCATTTGCGCTCAAATGGTCAAGCAAAACAGACGTGATACCGGCATGCGCAATCCTGATATCCACGATTTTATCCGACCGGCCAAACCCTTTAAACGGTCTGACTTCGTCAAAATGCTCCATTATCTCCCCGGATTTAATAAATTGCCTGTGCGCCGCCGAGGCCGAACCCGCGGAAATTTTCTCAAACAAACATCTTTGGCTCAGAACTCTCACGGGGAACCCCGGCGCATAAGGCAATTTATCTATCCGGTCGTATATCTGCCGTGGGATAAGATGCTTTACAGAACTCCTCAGCAGATTACGCGGCATACCGTTCTCCACCAGGAGCCGTTCCGGAAGGTCGTACAGAAATTCCATCAGATTCTTGTCAAACAGAGGTATGGACGAACTCATTTTATAAAAACCGTTACGATTATACAGCATATACAATATACGGCTTATGCGCCCTGTTTCTATAGTCTGTTTCATTTTTGCCGAAACAGTCTGTGCGCTCTCTGTTTCGCGCAGTCTCGCCGCGTACTTTTTCAAAATATCGTCCTGCAAAAATGTTTTCTCCCGCCAGTCGGTCTCGTTCATCTTTACCACCGATCTCAGGCCTTTATATGCCCGAGTGTGTGATAAATAATGTTTCCTGATTTCGTCCGGGAAAAAGCCGTTCTCATTTTTGACTAATTGCCGCAGCAGCCTGAATGCCGTTTTGTAACATCTCTGTTTGATCAGCAGATAAATTACCGAGTTACCTTTATTGGAAAACCAGTAATCCCCCCCGAACCCGCTGAACAGATTATTGATATGCTTTTCCCTGGCGGCTTCCGCAAGAGCCCTGTCCATATAGAAAAATGAATTGGGAAAAGTTTCCTCCAGTTTGAACGCTTCTTCCAGATTACTTAAGGGTCCGGTTCCAGGCGCCTCGACAAACGTTTGTATAATATTCGGGCAATGCTTTCCGACAATTTCAATGTATTGCCGTTCATCCTTCTCGATACCCCTGTAATCAACCGGCAGCGCCGAAGAAAACGCGTAAAGAGGTTTGTTCTTCTTCATCAACAATTCGGAAAGGATGCAGGCGATACCAGTGGAATCCAGGCCTCCGCTCAATGTTATTCCGGTCGGCGCATCCGGGCTTAGTCTTTTCTCAACTGCAGCGCAGAGCAGTTCGCAGGCGCAGTCGTACCAGTCACGGTCGGCAGTGAAACGATACTTTCCGGTGGATTCCAGTTCCCAGTATCTGCTTACCGCTATTTTACCATCGGCAAGCGTCAGAGTATTGCCGCCGCAAAGCGCGAAGACCTCTTTGTTATAGGTTTTATCGGGGGTCCCCTTCCGGCAGAAGTATTCGATCAGGCTTTCTTCTTCAAAATAGTCCGGCGGCTTCTTGGCCGCCACTACTCCCTTTATCTCACTGCAAAAGATAAAGACATCCGGGGCGTCATAATAGAAAAAGGGACGGAATCCGATATGGTCGGTTGCAGCGAATAGGCGACGCATGCTCCGGTCCCATATTGCAAAAGCATATTCTCCCTCCAAATAAGCGACACAAGACTCTCCCCATTTCCTGTAAGCCTGCAGGATGAGGCGGTCATCTGATAGCTCCAATACCCGGTTGCGGTTCAAGCCCAAAAGCCCTGACAATTCATAACAGTTGTCTATCCTGGCATCGGCGGTAATGACCAGTCCGTCGATGGAATATGGCTGATCCTCGGATTGCTGCCGGGGTTGTACATATAGCCGACAATGACCGAAGGCCGCATTTTCATGCAGATAAGCTCCGACGCCATCGGCGGCCCGGTGGGACAAGGCGTTTTGGATAGTCTTTACAGCCGAAACGTCAACGGCGGAGCCGTCCTTGTTGATTATGCCGAATATCGCGCTCATAATAAAGAACCTGTCAATAAATATTCAAACCTTCAAAAAATAGGTTAAATTTACGGATCAATCAAAGATAATATCCATCGTTGGCAGATCAAAGACTTCTCCAGGAATAAAACAATCGCTGGAACCTGATACCAGGACATCTTTCCGAAGGCGGCATGACAAGACGCCTTCTGGGAGGCTGTCCGCTGGAGTGGAATTCACATAGAAGTTCTAATCAGCTCTGCTCAAGATAATCCTCACCTGAGTTTAAACTGCCTTCTGTGCAATCATTAACCAACATCAAAATCACTTCCGGTTTTTTCCATTCCTCTTTCTTTATGTCTCTCCGCATGATTTCACCTCCTCCCGCATACAACGCAGTATTCTCCAATCATTTTCGACAGAAAAATTATATACCGCTAAGGTAATTACTAAGCCATACGTTTACTTGGCCATCCTGCTTTCGTGCGAACCCCTTTATTTATGAGCTTTTGAAAGCATAAGCATGAGGCTTAGTCAACATATGTCTTAGTATTTTACAATTATTCTTGATGAATGTATACCGTCAGTCTTCATGATATCGTCCGGCGCAAGATCATTCAACCCGGAATTGTCATTAAAGAAATATATCATGTGAAAACAATGCAAAGGCCGTCATGAATGTCCGTTTCTCGTCTCGCCAAAATAACGTAGTTTATCCGATCAAAAATTGTGCAGCAGAGACCGCCGAAGATTATGATTCTTAACCGGAAACGGTATCCGGCGCCGAGACATCGAAACAGCCATTCATGACGGCCATTCATCTTTCTAATGACAATTCTGGGTTCAAATGGAAAGACAATTCTCTCGATGACAGTTTTCCTGATGATCATACCGGCCTTCCAATTTCCACGGCTATGCAAAAAATTCATAATTATCATGGGTTATTGGGACGGTGTTGCAAATCAATATGTTATATTGTAGAATTACAATGAGTATCAAAAATTTCATGTATATATTGATATATGCTGAGCAAGGAGAACCTTATGGAGAGAAATGACAAACAGCCGGCCAAGATGGAATGGAGCGCGCCCCTGCTGACGGTTATTAATATCGGCAAAACCTGGGGAGGTTTGTCTCCGAGCACAGTGGAAGACACCTTGGCGGATGTCCACTCCTGAAAGGCTGTACGGCAATTTTCAATAAACCGGCCTGCCCTCTGCGTCCAGATACCCGAACTTGCGCATCATGGTTCCATGGTCGGCAATGATCCGGTCCCGTTGGGCCTCGCTCAGATGGTTCCTCCAGTCGCCGGCCTCGCCTTTCCGAAAGAATGACCTCGCTACAGCTATTTTCTCCCTGAAACCGTTTTCCTCCTCTTCCGCCTTCAGCCGCCTGAAATCAGACAGTTCAACCGCAGCCTCTATCTCTTTATCGCCGTATTCCAGCCCCATAAACCGCACAGCTTCGGCAAAGGTCGGCAGCGGCTTAAGCCTCATGTCTTCATACCTTATGACATGAACGGGCAATTCCAGCGCCGCTGTCCAGCTCTTGACATGCGCGCTCCAGGTCAGCAGCCTCTGTCTCAGCTGAGCGGACAACTGCGTCCTGTTTTTGCAAAATGCGTATTCTTCGTTTCCCATACCCCGGATGATGGTGTCGATGTCCGCAGACGAGTGATTGGCGAAGGAAACAGCCACATCCAGGGGATTGCGTATGAGATAGACGGCCCTTGCGTTCACTGTCCCCAGCAACGGACCGCCGTCATCCAGATAGGTATAGGCGTCGTGGACCTTGATGAACAGGAGACTCTCCGCAGTCTCGGCCAGATGATTATAGATACCGGGGCGGAGACGGTCCACCTCATCCGCAGTCAGGTCCGAAGCCCTTATCCCGGTAATATGGTCGAAGATTATGCGGGAACTGAATATCCCGTCGGTCTTAAGGCGGTTGATGCTGATTTCTTCGCCGCGCTCCCTGAGCAGATTTGAGATAAACGCCCGGAACCATGTGTTACCTGACTTTGGATAAGAAGCCAGCCAGACTATGCCCTTCATACGCGCGCTCTTTCCAGGATAAAATCAGCGACCTCACCGGCGCCATAATGCCTGTCGCTGAATATCAGCCGGTTCAATCCCGTATTTCGCATGATCTCGACGGCTGCCCTGAAATCGCATGCCCTGTCTACGGCAGTCTCCATGGAATACGCCCGCCTCATCAGCTGTTCATAAGCCTCGCCGCCGGTGAGCCGTTCCCATTTCATCGAAGCAAAATTATGCCGCTCCAATAAAATGATATCCCGCAAACCAACCCCTGCTTCGCAAAACCTGTCACTGACCGGAAAGGCATACTTCTCTATGCCATGGCGCACCGGATAATAGCTTTCCGCGTCCCTGCCGGACTTCTCCAGTGTGTCCCGCCAGACATGTAAATGAGGCCTTCCGGGAAAGGCAAAAGGCCTGCCGTCGCAGAGCCTGACGGCGCAGATCTCGTCGTCAAGTATCCGGCATCCACGGTCGTACAGCTCCAACATCAGGGCGGACTTCCCGACGCCGGAGAAACCGACCAGGGCCATCGCTCTGTCGTCCACCACGGCGACGGAGCCATTCAGGGCCAGATAACCCCGTTGATACAACAGCGCCGCCAGGACCGGATTCAACAAGAAAAGACGGACATCTTCAGGGTCTGCGTTATCGCACGGTTCTATGACAATGGAATTGCCGTTCTCAGCATAATATCGGGCGATCCCGTCAACACGCAAGAGGAACCTGCCCGGCGCGGTTTCATACCAGGGGGTCGCAACCAGAGGAGCGTCGAGATGTTCAGGAGCTTTCCCGAATCCGATTACGACATCGGCAGGACCATCTGCGGCCACAAGTTCCGGCAGATCCATCTCTGATTCAAAGATCAGACCATATGCAGCGTAGCTCTTTCCCATTTGATAAACCGACATATCCGGTCTCAGACTATTATATAGTGTACAACAAGTCTGCTCAAAGCCGGAGATTAAGCGCCCTCTCCCGGTCATTGAGACGGCGCCCTTATGCCCTCATTTTAAAGCATGTGAAGCAACCGGCCTTGCCATAAATACATCGAAATTATATAATCAACCCATAGCGTTTTGTCCATAAATTAATTTTTCCGGCCGTCATTCGGGCATTCTGCAAGCCGGAATCCAGTTTAAGCAATGCCTTCTGAATGCCGGATCAATGCCGGCCTGACAAACAAAAGGCTTTTATGGACAGACTTCAAGGAGTTACGGCGTAGCGCATCAGCGCAAGATACAAGTCTGACAATGATGAAAAGCGGAGTATAATGCAAAACAACCTCATAGCCGTTCCCGAGGGACTTAAGGCGTTCAGAGACAAGCGGCTTCATTATACCGTATCAAGCCGCAGTCTTACAGCTGATATGCCTGCGTCTTTATATCTTAAATTAATGTATCCCTATTGCGACTTAAGCCGGATTAAGAGCATGTTCGGACATACTGTATTTTTCTCGAGGTTATACGGCGGCCGCCCCTTTGACGCAAAACATTCTTTTACAGACCGGCATATAGCCGCACTGGCAAAAAGGGGCATCGGGATAGCCCTTAACCTTACAAACCACTTCTTCACCGCGAAAAATTACGCCGACAGCCTGCCGCTCCTCGAAAAACACCATAAAAAAGGCAACTCGGTTGTATGCGCCAATGACGAGCTGGCCCTTCGCGTCAGGCATGACTTCCCGGATTACCAGCTTGGAGCCAGCATGATAAAAGAGCTCGACACCGCAGAAAAGATTGAGATGGCCCTTCAATTATACGATACAGTCGTTGTCCCCATGAACAAAAACGATGACGACCGGTTTCTTGAATCGATTCGGCATAAAGACCGCGTAACGCTCTTCGGCAATGCCGCCTGCGCCTACACCTGCCCTGACAGAAGCTGCTATCTGGGCATTTCCCAGAAAATAGCAGGCTTTCAAACAACTCAAAGCTGCTCCAGAAACAGATTGAGAAGGCCTGATATCGGGAAGGTCTTCTACAATGTCGCCAAGTTTGCCGACATGGGGTTCAATAACATAAAACTCGTGCCGATCCAACTTATCGCTCAACCGGGATCTGAGCTGTTGCTGTCATGACGCCGTCAGAACAATGCCCCCGTAAGTCATGAGAAAAAGCCGAGTGGAAAACACCGCAGATTAAGCAATTGCAGCTCGCAAATTATTCAAAAAGTGGCATTCATGGCGGCAATTGCTAAAACCAAATGTATTCACCGTCATCATAACTTTATCCTCCCGGCCCAACAGACAATCAACAAACCGGCCCTCCATTCGCGTCCGGACAACCGAAATCGCCCGTTACCGCTTCATGGTCGGCTATGAGCCGGATGTCCTTTGCCGCAGCTCCCTTCTTTCATGCAATAAGCTGTTTACATTTAATAATTCGTTATGTTATAAATATTTGCTAATATTTCAATCCAGGGGAGAATGACCGATTATGACAACATCAGGGCAGGCTGTTACAGTATCAGGCGAAGAAAAAGCCGAGTGGAAAACGCCGCGGATTCAACAATTGCAATTCATCAAGGACACTAAAAGCGGGGCGACTAACTGGATTAGGGAAGCGACTTACTGCCACGTGGCGTCATAGTTTCATCTGATCGTATCTTTCAACGGAGCCACATTATCTCTGGACAGCGCCTGCGCGAACTTGCAGCCCGCGAAAGGGAGCCATGACGCACCGGATAATAGCTTTCCGCGTCCCTGCCGGACTTCTCCAGTGTATCACGCCAGACATGCAGTTGAGGCCTGCCAGGAAAGACAAAAGGCCTGCCGCCGCAGAGCCTGACGGCGCAGATCTCGTCGTCAAGTATCCGGCATCCACGGTCTCGTAAAGCTCCAACATCAGGACGGACTCGAAAATAAGGCCATAGGCAGAGTAGTTTGTATTCACCCAGGAATCCGTCATATCCGATCTCAGACTATTATATAATGTACGGCAAATCAGCACAACGCCGGGGATAAACAACTTATGCCGGCCATCGACACTAAAAGCAATAATGAAGCCTATTAACGCGCAGACTTTACCAGTTGTTTCTAAAGGTTGACTATATGCCGGGCATCAAGTAAAGTAGATGATAGGTTGATCCGGGAATAAGCCATCTGTAACTATATATACAGACAGGTCATGACGATATAGAAGGTAAACGATTATGGAAAAAACCAAGAAAGATTGGGAAACTCCCAAATTGTATGTACTGCAAACAGATGTAACAAAGGGCGGTGAAGTGCCTTATTATAACGAGAGCACCAATAACGGCAGCGATTAACCAGCGCAAGATATTTATCCCGATCTCTCAGCCGCCGCATGCAAACCGTTTCCGGCAGGCTTAAGGCCGGGCAGATGCGTCTCATCGTGGCCGGCCTTAAGCCTGTCATGCTGTTCATTGCTCCAATAGTTCCGTCGGTCTCACACGTTGCCCGTGCGAAAAATAATACGGTTTTATACATAGGCCTCTTCCGTTTCCGCTGAAATACAATAACCATTGAGACATTCCCCCCCCCTACAAGTGTGTTTTCGATGATAACACTGCTACCCTTTTATGGGTTTGACCGTCATTATTATTTTATGTTAATTTTATTTCATATCAAACTCAAATTAAAGAAAGGAACAACCAATCTTGACAACAACCGAACAATCCGATTCTCAGTCGGGCTCCGGGAAAATCGACTGGAAAACTCCGAAAATCGAACAGCAGCAGCTGATCAGTGACACTGAAAGCGGGGAAGCCACTGATCCCGCGGAAGGTGAATTTTATTATCCGCCAAGCTAAGCATCATGATTTAATCGGCCCCGCACGTTTATTAATACTATAAGCCGGGCAATCAATCCGCTAAAGGTTAAGGCTTGGCGCTTTGGAGCGCAAACCGGAGGTCGCTAATCCGGTTCCGATTGCGTCGGATGTTTGGTTGCGTCTCAACTTATAGCAAAAATAACTCCTGAAGCTCTTCTTCCAAAAAACAGATTCCGCCGCACTATGCCATCTTTAAAGGCATAGCTTCCATATTCCGCAAAAACAAGTTGCCGGCATTGGCGCTTCATGAAAGGGTTCGGGTAAACTGAAAGGTTAATAATACCCGGAGGAACGGCGATCAGCGCGATTTTCGGCATACTGAATCTTAACGGCGGACGCGTATCAAAGACACATTTGCAACTCATGCATGCAGCCCTGGCGCGTCACGGCACTGAAGGCGGCGGCATTTGGCTGGAGGGGACCGCCGGTATGGGACAGCGCCTGCGACGCTTTACCCCGCAAGACAGACACGAATGCCAGCCGTTAGCCGGCTCGGACGGTTCACTGGTCCTGGTCAGCGACGCCCGGATAGATAACCGCATGGAACTGATCGGGGAGTTGATTTCCTGCGGAAGGCTCCGGACAGGGACTGCCGCCGAAGACGGGATACCGGACAGCGCATTAATACTGTATGCCTACGAGGCATGGGGGCAGGATAGCGTCAGACGACTGGTCGGAGTCTTTTCCTTCGCCATATGGGATAAAAGGAGCAGGCGTCTGTTCGCAGCCAGATCGCCTATTGTCGCGCCCGACCTGGTGTACCACGTCTCCCCTGATACCTTCTGTTTTTCGACCATGCCCGCCGGCCTGCATGCCCTGCCCTTCGCGCCGCGCCTGCTCAATGAAGACCGCTTTGCGCAGCTGTTAACGCCGATAGTCCTGTCTCCCCCCGAGGACACTTTATATCTGGGGATATACCGCCTGCCGACCGGTTTTTCACTCACAGCCGACGCCGGTGGTGTAAAAACATGCCGCTACTGGCGCCCTGACCTGAAGAAAGAGATCCGCTTCAGCAGGGATGAGGAATATATAGAGGCCTTTAACGATCTCTTCACCCGCGTGGTCGGAGACCATCTTTGCAGCCTGACGCCAGTGTCCGTGCAGATGAGCGGCGGCCTCGATTCCTCCTCTGTAGC
>JGI20214J51088_10000158_pt1 | contig 48956 bp, 47 predicted proteins | sample WetSurMetagenome_FD_51088 | JGI IMG/M metagenome (IMG submission 51088) | reverse complement strand
GCATGTGTTAAGCACGCCGCCAGCGTTCGTTCTGAGCCAGGATCAAACTCTCAAATGTTTTCCTGACATCTTTTCAAACGTTAGCAAATTGTAAATCTTTTTGAATTGACAGAACCTATCTCAAGTTTTCAAAGAACAATAAACCCCGCAGCGCCGAATAACTCACCCTTAAAGCTACCAAGGCACGTTATGGCATGATTTCTGTCTTCCCTCTGCCGTAAGGCTGGAAAAGACATGCGAACATGCCGTTCATGACGTTACCCTGTGTTCACCTAGGCTGAAAAGCGTTCGGTACTGCAAGGACTGTGAGTCTCAAAGATCAACTGCCGGATTTATAGAATATCACGTTTTGGGCCGAATGTCAACCCTTTTGTTGCTGAATTAACAAAAAAATTAAGAAAAGACTCAATTTTGCAAAAACCGGCTAACTACTTCTATTAAAAAAGTAGCACAGGCAGCGTGGATAGCCGTGTTGAAGTCTCGGCGCAAGATACGGCATTTGGTTTTATGAAATAATATCATGCGGTTATCTATTAATCATTCCCGATAAAGCAAACTGCGTAGTTTTGGCGAGACGAGATATGGCTATCCACGCTGCCTCAAAGAGAAAAGCCCCCGCTGTTTTGCAGGAGCTTTTCTCTTTATTAAATACTCTTAGTTACACTTATTTTGCGAAGCAGGCCTCTTCTTTCAGCAACCTTTCCCAATAGGCGTCGACATCAGCCTGCGCCTTTTCGAGCATGCACTCGTTGCCCGGCGCAAAGAGATGCTTGAACCTGCCCTGCGGTTTCAGGAAGTCGACAAGAGGCTTTTTCTCTTTCGGCTTCACGGTGATTGTAGTAACGCCGTCTTCGATCTCAAACAACGGCCAATAGCAGGTTTCAACCGCAAGCCTGGACATCTGGATTGCGTCATTGAGCTGTGTCCTCCACCCTCGGTTACAGGGCGAGATTGCATTTATGAAAGCTGGCCCTGTGTGATCAAGGGCCTTTCTGACCTTTTTCATCAAGTCCTGCCAGTGGCTTGGCGACACTTGGGCCGCATATACGCCTTGATGGGCCGCCATTATCTTTGTCAGGTCTTTCCTTCCCTGCGGTTTGCCTGTAACCAGTTTGCCGACAGGACAGGTAGTTGTGTCGGCTCCGAACGGCGTTGCGGATGATCTCTGTATTCCTGTATTCATATATGCGCCGTTGTCATAGCAAACATAAAGCACATCCTGGCCGCGCTCCATTACGCCTGAAAGGGCCTGAATGCCGATGTCGTAAGTGCCGCCGTCACCGCCGAATGCGATGAATTTGATATCGTCAGTGATCTTGCCCTGTTTTTTAAGCGAGCGGTACATGGCCTCGATTCCGCCGATTGTCGCCCCGGCGTTCTCAAAGGCGCTGTGTATCCACGGCATCTTCCATGCGGTGTTATCGGATATGCAGGTCGAGACCTCAAGACATCCAGTCGCATTGGTCATTACCAGTGGATGCTCTGCGGCCATCACTACCATCTTGGCCACTATCGGGGCGCCGCAGCCGGCGCAGAGTCTGTGCCCGGATGTGAAGAGTTCTTCTTTTTTGGATAGTTCTTTCAGGTTTAGTGGTGTCGACATATTATTCCCTCACTCCGATGTATTCTTTTAGCGCCTTTACCTTGCCGCCTTTTGCCAGATCCACCAATTCGTTCAGGGTGTATTCAGCCTGGTCCGGCATATAGTCCCTGCCGCCGAGTCCGTAGATCTTGTTCACGAGAACAGGCCTGTTTGTCTCTCCATAGAGGGCTGCCGACACATCTGTGAAGAGCGGGCCGTATGAAGCTCCCCAGCAATCCGCGCGGTCAAGCACGGCCACAGCCTTCAGGTGTTTGAGGGCCGCAGCTATCTGTGTATACGGGAAGGGTCTGAAGAGCCTGGGCTTCAGGAGTCCTGCCTTGACGCCCTTGTCCCGGAATTCGTCAACCACCTCTTTTGAGGTGCCTGCAGCTGAACTCATCACAACTATGGCGATCTCAGCGTCTTCGAGTCTGTAGCTCTCATACAATCCATACGGTCTGCCCGATATCTTCTCGTATTCCCTGCCGATCTCTTCGACTATGGCGGGAACCATGCTCATAACATTCTCAAATGCCTTCCTGTACTCATGGTAGTAGTCGGTAAGGATCAGCGAGCCCATGCTAACAGGGTGTTTAATATCCAGAAGAGCGGGGAGTGTCTGCCGGTATTCTCCGACAAATTCCCTCGCCACATCGTCATCAAGGTATTCTGCTGTCTGGATAGAATGGCTGGTGATGAAACCGTCAAGGCCTACCATTACCGGCAGCCTGAGGTCTTTATGCTCGCCTATCCTGAATGCCTGGAGCATATTGTCGTATGCTTCCTGGGCGTTTTCAGAATAGAGATGTATCCATCCGCAGTCGCGGACAGCCATTCCGTCAGAATGGTCGCCATGGATGTTGAGAGGGGCCGATAAAGCCCTGTTCGCCACACCCATGATGATCGGAAGTCTGAGGCCCGAGGCGATAAAAAGCATCTCGAACATCAGGGCCAACCCTTGCGCCGCTGTGGCGGTAGCCACACGGCCTCCGGCCGCCGACGCTCCTATGCACGCGCTCATGGCGCTGTGTTCGCTCTCGGCAAGGACCATCTCGGTCTTTACCTGGCCGTTTGATACAAACGTGGTAAAGCGCTGCATGATCTCGGTAGCCGGGGTTATGGGGAATGCGCCGCATACGTCGGGATTCGCAAGCCTCATGGCATTGGCTATCGCTTCGTTTCCGGTTATACCTATCTTCTTCCCCATCTATTTGCCCTCCTCTTCCATTACGAGGGCCTTCTTGCCCTGCTTGCCGGGACATTCGAGGGCGCATATACCGCATCCCTTGCAGAAATCATAGTCTATGCCGGTCATCTTGCCGTCTTTGGCCTTTATGGACATGTCAGGACAGTAAACCCAGCAGAACAGACAGTGGATGCAGTTCTCTTCAATCCACTTCGGACGGTATGATCTCCATGATCCGGTCTTGAAATGGCGCGCGCTGCCGGGCTCTGTAATGGCCGCTCCGGCCGGTAGTTCCTTCCAGGTCTTCAGTTTCATCCTTCCCTTACCTCCCCGTATCCCCTTGTGACAGCCTGTATGTTGCCGTCGATTATTTTCTGGGAGAATTTTTTACCGAAGCTTTTTGTCATATCCTCAATAACGGCTTCAAGACTTAATAGGCCCGATACCTTTGTCAGCGCGCCGACCATCGGGGTGTTGGGCATAACCCTGCCTATGGTCGCAACCGAGATTGCCGTGGCGTCCAGGGTAAAGACTTTCTGTCCCGGCCCTGCCTTGATCTTCGCTCTGATCTCTTTGGGATCTTTTGAGGTATTGATAATAAAAGCCGCATTTTCCGGAGCGCCTTCGGTTATGTCTATCGCGTCCAGCAAAGTGGCGTCAACAACTGCAACTATTCCGGGATTTATAACCGGACAGTGCAGACGGAGTTCTTTTGATGATATCCTGTTATACGCCTTCAACGGCGCGCCCGCCCTCTCAGGGCCGTACTCAGGAAACGCCTGTGTGTATCTCCCTCCGCTGAGACATGCGTCGGCAAATACCTTGGCAGCGGTTACTGTGCCCTGTCCGCCCCTGCCATGCCATCTGATCTCTACCAGCTTGTCTGACATGCTTCCTCCTTCTTTATAGACGGATTGATTCCGCCCTAAATATAATAATCATATTTTCAATGTATAAGTTGCGAGTATATATTATATAACATTGGATGGTCAACTTGTCGACTTGTCATACCACTTGGGCCGCCTCCCAGCCGCTTTCTGATCTATTCTGACGAAAACCGGAGGCATGCGTGGCGCATTGCCACACACCTATTCGCAGCTGAAGATCTTGCCGTCGCGCATCTGTAACACGCAATCCGACAGCCGCTCAGCCTGGCTGCGATCATGGGTAGTCATTATTATGGTCGGCCGCCCGGCTTCTTTCATTGTAAGAATAATCTTTTCGATTATCTCGACATTTTTTATGTCAATCGAATTTGTAGGCTCATCCAGGAACAGCAGGTCAGGCTCAATCACAAGCGCCCGCCCGATGCCAACCCTCTGCGACTCTCCGCTTGAAAGGGTCAAGGCGTTCTGATTTCTCTTATGGCTCATACCGATAAATGCGAGGGTCTTCTCCACCCTTTCAGTTCTTTCATTTTTCGGAATGCCGCGAATCTTCAGCCCGTATGCAACATTATAAAAGACAGAACCATTGAATAGCCCGACCTTGGGCAGCACAAGGGTCAGCCTCCTTCTGAGTCCCAGATCAAACGGCAGCTCGCTTTCGCCGAATTTGAATATCAACTTTCCAGAATCCGCCTGATCGAGCAAGGCGCAAATCCTGAGAAAGGTCGATTTGCCGCAGCCGTTTGAACCCATGAGCAAATGTGTCTTCCCTGCTTCAAAGGTATGAGAGAGGCCGTCAAGCACACGGTTGCCTTCAAATGTCTTTACGAGATCGGTGACAGTCAGACCGAGCGGCATTATCGCCTCCCCACAACGGTTCTGCGCTGTATACGATAAAGCGCGAGATTGAGACAGATTGCAACNGTCAACAGGATGATTCCGATAGCCAGGGCAAGCTCGAAATTTCCTTTATCGGTCTCAAGAGCTATAGTGGTTGTCATCACGCGTGTGAAGCCCTCAATGTTTCCACCCACGATCAGCACTGCGCCGACCTCTGAGATCGCCCTTCCGAACCCCGCAAGGGCTGCGGATATAATGCCATACCTCGCTTCATGCACAACCGCTTTTGCCACCTGGAACCGCGTTGCCCCAAGCGTTTGCGCCGTCTGCCTTATAATTGGATCAACGCTTACAATGGCGGCATGACTCAGAGAAGCTATGATCGGAAAGGCCAGGATGACCTGGGCAATAGTCATGGCAGAAGGCGTGTAAAGGAGCGCCAAAAAGCCGAGCGGTCCGCTGCGCGACAATATCAGGTAAAGCAGCAGACCCACCAGAACGGAAGGCAGTCCCATGCAGGCATGCAGCAAACCGACAAGCGTGTCTTTGAACGGAAAGCGGCGCAGGGCGGTCAGGGCGCCCACGGATATCCCGAGAATTGAGGCAATGACAAGGGCGCCGCCGGAGACCCGCAGCGACATCAGCAGGATCTCCAGAAGCTCTTTGTCCAAGGCATAGATTAATGCAAACGCCTTTGTAAAACCTTCCCAGATAGAGTCCATTTATACTGCGCGATCTCTATTATTTCGCATTCGGGATAAACAACTGGTTGCCGAGCTTATCCTTGTACGACCCTATGGCTGCCTGACCTTCCTTTGATATGAGCCAGTTTACAAACTGCATGGCCTCAGCATACTTCACATGCCTGTGCTTCTGCGGATTTACCGCCATTACGCCATATTGATTGAAGAGGACTTTGTCGCCTTCCAGCACGATAACCATCTGAAGTCTGTCTTTGTCTTTTGTTGCAAGCCAGGTTCCGCGGTCTGTGAGCGTATATGCCCGTTTCTCATTTGCAATGCGCTGGGTCTTTTCCATGCCCGAACCCACCTCAAGATACCAGGGCTGTCTTTTGGGATTTATCCCGGCGGTCTTCCAGAGCGCCAGTTCTTTTGTGTGGGTGCCGGATTTGTCGCCGCGAGAAACGAAGTTAGTTGAGCCGGCGGCGGCTATCTTCTTGAATGCAGCAGCCGCTGACTTGATGCCCTTTATCTTAAGGGGATCATCTGCCGGACCTATGATCACAAAATCGTTATACATTACATCATGACGATTAACAAACCAGCCTTCTTTGACCGCCTTGAGTTCCTGTGCCTTGGCATGAACAAATGTTACATCAGCGTCGCCGCGCTTGGCCATCTCGATGGCGGCGCCGGTTCCGCGCGCAACAACCTTGACCTTGATGCCGGTCTTCTGCTCAAACATAGGAAGTATATAACCGAACAGCCCCGAATTCTCAGTGCTTGTAGTGGATGAGCAGAGTATGTCCGTTGCGGCTCCTGCCCCTGTCACGCCCACAAAAAGAAAACATGCGACAACCGCCAAAATCAGTCTTGATCTCATCATCCCTCCCTTTCAAACTTTAATCGTCATATTTATTGGCATAGGCGGCGACATGCTGATTGCCTTCTCCCCGGCTTAAAGACTTAATTCTATTATATTCTTTTCGACGCGCAGCAAAAACTTGTTAAACTGCTCGGAATATTTCCGATAAAGCCGTATGGCCAGCCTTCCCTCTGCGGTAAGTGAAGCGCGTCCCAGCCTGCCGTCATCCGATATGATCACAAGAGGTCTTGTTGCCTGCCGGTTCATGGAGTCGACAAACTCGGTCGCATGCCTGAATGTAATGCCCATGGATCTCGCAGCCTTTGCAAGAGAGCCATGCTCTCTTATCTTTTCAAGCAGCGTGACCCTGCCCTTCCCGAGAAAAAGATCCTCGGGGCCGTCAATCCAAAACAGGCCCCTGCATTCACGTGACTTCGGCTTTGCCTTGACGCCGTCTTTTTTCAACTGCTTCATAATTTCGTAATATACTGCAGGATATAACGGAAAGGCAAGAAGAAATATGGGAAATAATCACAGTTTGTGTAGGGAAAACAGCCGTTTGCCCCCTACATTTACAGAACCGATTCCCGTCGCGCTCCGCTTGCTGGAATAACACAATTAAACAACCACTGTTTCCCTATTCCGTCATGCCGGCTTGTCCGGAATCGTTATTGCCTCGTCGGGAGCAATAAATTGCGCCCCTACTTATGACCGCTCCATTCCGCGCTCATATTGGCGGGTCATCTGGATAGCGGGTTCCGTCTGCGCTCCGATCTGTTTTGACTGCGAAAACAGATTGTCTATGTCCGTTGGATCTCCCTTTACCACTATTCCCATGTCCCCTATCTTTGCGGGCAATTTCTCTATCAGCCGGTTTATGCAGAATTTCTGGCCTGCAAAGGAATCCCACTCCTTGTCCAACGCCGCCAAATCCTTAAGCCTCTCCGCTTCACTCGTTTTGAACTCACTGAGCGTCTGTGCCTTCTTTTCCTGAAACTCAGGGGTATTTACCTTTGCCAACACCTTCTCCATCTCAGGGCTGTTCTCCATTTCCCTTTTGCTGAGAGCGCTATCTTTTTGCTCCAGTTCTCTTCCCCATTGATCGTAATCTATCTGATGCCGATTCTTCAGAAAGTTAGGGATTCTGGCGTAAAACCTGTTATATCCATAAGCTTCAGCTATCTCATTCCTTTGCTGTATTTCCTTGTTGAGATCTTCACGCTCTTTGGTCAAGACCGCATTATTTATGCTTGTTTTCTGTTCACCGTCTGTAAGATGACTGAAAGCCGCCGCCACTTCAATCATGGACTCGGCCAGCGGCTCGCCTTTGTTTTTGGAGTACCATTCCCTCATTTCGTTTTTTCTTTCATCGATCGCCGCCAGTCCTTCAAATGCGATTTCCCTCAGTTCGCTTGCTGAAACGGTATGATAACCGTTGGTATGTTCCATGGGCTGATTCATTGTCTGCTGATGATCGGTTTTTAAAGGAGATAATTCAGAAGCGTCAGAATTTGCGGGCATGAACATTTTATCCAAAAGAATGCCAAGTATTTCAGGAATCTGCGCCTGCGCTTTCGCCGCATCAACATCGCTGTCGTGCATACTTTGTCCCATTTCGCCGATCTTCGAAAGAATGTCGCCTTCAGGCTGAAGAGGTCCTTTTGCGGACGGTACCGGATTCAGGGCCGGCAGTTCCGGCATGTCGGGAGCTTTATCCGGTATTTCAGCCTTTGCCAATTTGCCGTCTTTGGCTATATTAGCGATGTTTATGGATTCCCTGAATGGCTGCACTTCATCAAGTTTAGCCGTATCAAACAATTCTCCGAATTCCTCATTCGCTCTTGCTATTTGCCGCCCATAAAGTTTTTCATATTCCGCAATATATTTGCCCCGTTCCTTCTGCAGCTTCAGAACATTTTGTATTTCTTCTTTTGTAGGGTTGGCAGGGTCATAATAATAGCCGATGAAATTGCCCTGCATGTAGCGTCTTTTAGCTATTCCGTTGCGATATTTCTTCTGAACATTGTTCAATTTATGATCAATATGGGAAGCCGCCCTTGCCCTGTCTCCATTCCACAAGGCCTTTGTCAGCTCTTTTGTGATCTTGCCTGGTCCGCCGCTATATGTCAGATCGTGCAGCCCGACCATTTCACGCGTGTTCTGCAGATGACTGGAAAGCGCATCGCCGTTATTTTTGCCAAGATAGCTGCGAAACTGCCGATTAATATCATTTGAGTCATGCGCCAATTGCCGGCTTAAAAGCATCCTTGCTTCAGGTTCGGTCAGGTCCTTACGGTTCTTTTTCCAGTCCCCCTCGAATTCCGATATAAGATCGTCTATTTCAGCCAGCTTTTTGGCCAATTTGGTTTTATCTTTCTTACACTCGGGCTTTTCGCTTTCATTGCGGGCGTCCGCGATAGCATCCAGCTGGTCTTTTTCAGTGTCGGTCAATTTAATGCCGATAGTAGCAAGATCATCATCGAGGTATTTGTAACGCTCCCATTCTTTTCGGCCTCTTCGTATAAAAGTGTAGCCGTAGCCGTAAGTCACTGTGCGGTCTTTGCTTGCCACCTGCCGCGGGGTCTCCTCCATGTTGCCTTCAGCTCCGAAGATAGCAATCCTGGCAAGCTCTTCCATGTTTGATATCCTGTGCGCTTTGATTATTTGTTGAGTGTCGCCCATATGCGCTCCTCAATTGATTATTTCTTTTTATCCTCTTTATAAAGCCGCCAGATGCAATCGGAAATGTCGAGATTCTTCAGTTTCAAGTAGGATTCCTCCGAGTAATCAATCATCCAGAGTTTTCTTTTGTAATACACGAGAGTATTCTGGAACACTGCATTTGGTTTCTTTGATAGAATAATCCCCGGCCCTGTAGCTGCAAATTCATCCATGATTTTGCATTTCTTCAGATTCACCCACTCATAGCCGGGATTTCCATGCCCCCTGTTGGACTCGCCATGAAATATCATGTCCTCAGGCCCGTTTTTTTTATTGCCGTCAAGCTCAATCCGATAATATCGATATGGCGGCTCTCCCAGAAGACCCAGGTGATAGTATTCCTCCATAGGTTCGAGGTTTTCATGTGTAAAGTCTTCGCAGTGTTTCCATTTTGCCAGCCGTGGATCATCCTCTGAATCAGCGCGCACAACGGGTTCAATGGCTCTGAAATTCTTGCCTGCCAGTAAATCTTTCAGCATCGGCGCGCAATGTTTGGAGACGCTTCTGAACGGTTCGATGACTTTTTCCTTTAAGAGCATCTGCCGGATGAATTCCAGTTTCTTCGCCTCGCTGTCGAACTTCATCGATTCCTGCGCATTGGCCGAAAAGACAAGCACAAACATTATTCCAATTGCAGCGATAACCGCTATCGTTTTGCTTAACATCCAAGCGCCTCCTGAAGATATTAATTAAAGTTTTATGATTGCCGATTTAACGCTTCATAAGAGTATAATGATATTGAATAATAAAAGCAACCAGGACAAGAGGATACTATTAGGTGAGGCGCCGCTTTCGGCGAGCAAAAAAAGATTGTAGGCAGCCTCTTATCTCACTCCCGTTTGACTAAAACTGCCGACAAAGTTGTCCGTCTAGTTTTCCAGCATAAACTTCAGCCGTTTCTTCGGATCATCAAAAATGACTTCATGAGCGTCGAAGAACGCCGGCTTGAAATCTCCGCCCGCCCATTCGAGCATTGATTGATATTCCTCATGGCCCGGATCCATGATAATATCGAGGAAATCCTGATATCCCCACGGCCCTCCGCAATCTTCGGGAGGGCAGGAGCGCGCTCCTTTGAGACAGAGCGGATACTCGGCGCCAGGTTTCTCGGAAACTATTTTTTCGAGTAAAACATCATGTTCCCAGTTGTCTCCGTAATCATAAACATACTTTGCCTTTGTATTATTAATCGAAAAATAGCCTGCAATCTTCTTTTTCCAGCCGGCCTTGATATCATCTTCGCAGAATTCGGTGTCCGGAATGCCGATCTCTTCCTCCTTGCGCGTCATCGGATTCAGGATTTCAAAATGGTGAAGATGCGTGTCAGTCCATCCCATCGAGTCCTGAATAGCGACATGAAGGTCCCAGAACGAATAATCTTCAGGAACCTGTATGCGGCGCCAGATAGGAGGCTTGATCTCTTTCAGAGTTATCTTGAACTGATATACCATTTTTAATTTAGGCATGGGTTTCTCTTTTTGATATTTTATTAGGAGATCAGAATGTCCACTTTTCCCGACGCATGAGTCCCAGCAGATTAATGCACGGTATTCCCAGATCACGGCATACGTCAGGTATATTGAGTTCTTCAACTTTTGTTATCAGAGACCCAAATATGTCCGGCGGATAATATCGCGCCTGCCAATCCATAAATACGCTTGTATAAAAAGAGTACATGGCCGTTATTTGTTAATCTCCATCATCGAAGCCGCCAGTCGGCATTATATGCCCGATGCGCATTGCATTCCTTAGTTTTTCAAAATGATCGAATTTCAGATCAAGATATCTGCTTGCATTGGCTGCCGTAATCTTGTTTGTATCAAGAGCCTCAAGGACCAACTTAACAAATGGGCGGCCGCTTCTGCCCAAAGTTTTGTCGACTGGCGAAGCAAATCCCTTTCGGGTGGGTAATGCAGACAGGTATTTATTCCATGCCTCTTTCCATTCGTTATAACCGGCCCAGGTCAACTGTCCGATTGCTCGCAACCTTGTTGCCATTGCCAACGGTGTTACTCGGAACTTGCTCGCTAATGATCGCATAAGGGGTATGTTCCATGTGTCCGGTTCGACGTTCATCTTGCTCAAGACCACAGAAAGTATATCCGCAGGTATCAGAGCAAAGCTTGCCGCTTCTTCTGCAAAACGCTCCACGTCCTGCCATTCAGCATTGCCGCGAGTTTCATCGAGCGCGGCCAGCTCATCTTTGCCAAGCGCAAGGGCAATATGTGTGAGCTCGTGCATCAGCATGAAACTACGGGCAGCAGGCGAAGATTCTTTGCTGTTAATTCCGATCGACGGCAGCGGAAAATCAAAAAAAGCTATTCCGCGCGCCAGTTCAAGACTAACCTTTGAAAATTGAAATACCAGAGCGCCTACTGACTCCGCAGCCTCTCGCCAGATCCGCCAGGCCTGCCACTCAGAGGTCCAGTCGAATTGCTCATCAGCTGTGACCCCAAGAGCCGCGCGGAGACGTGCGCCGACCTCAATAGGATTTTCCGATAGATGAGCTGTGAAGTCAAACTCGGCTACCGGCAAGCCTAATTCTTCAGCCAAATCCAGAGCCACCTCGCTACGCTGCAACATAACCCTTACCGCAATACGGAATGCAGGCGACTCAGCGCCCGGTTTCACGCCGGGCAATCTCCGGTATTCGGAAGCAAGCGGGCGCAAAGCCGGAGGTTGAGGTAAAAAGAAAACACCAAAAGGCCGGTGATAGAATCTGGCAAGATCCTGCGCCTGTCGAACCGTGGGTTTTCTTTCACCCTTCTCCCACGCGAGAACATGCTCAGGTTTAACATTAAGCCGCTTGGCTACAGGCTCAGGAGCGTATCCGCTTTCTCTCCGCGCCCATTCTAGAACATCCGGGGTGACCAAAGCTGTTGTTGACGTCGCCATGCTTAAACTATACAAATTTGCGGGAGTTTTTCGCAATTGGCGGAGGCAATAACATAATAGAATTGTCAGTGACAACACATTTTCGTCATTTTTAACTGCACCTTTGCCAAAGGGGATAAGCCGTCCGATACTGTATGTCAGGCAAACAGCTATTCCTCTGTTATTCTGATTTCGATTTGAAATCCTTCATGCGTCTCGATTATTCGCGCCAACGCAGCCAACGACATCATCTTTTCGTCTATCACCAGACAGGCCTCGTTGTTGTCCGAGTCATATGCAATATTGCCGCGAAAGTATTTGAAATTCATTTGCCTCTGTAATATCGAATATTCACGTTGCGCTAAGGTCTCCATAAGGCTTCCCTCTGTGCCGAAAAGAGAAAACGCATTCAGGTTATACTCATTGAGAAACTTTAAGACTTTTTGCCGCTCAGTCGCCGGGACGTTAAATTTCCAGCGAAGATCCTGTCCAAATTCTTCTTCGCCACCACTCCTGTCTGCACTGATTTTGAACGCTTCTTCATGCGACGCATAAACCCATATGGATTATGAGGGCAGGCACAGAGGCCTGCCCCTACTATTATTCTTCGATTTCTTTTATATACGGGCCGAGAACCATGTCTTTATACCCTTTGCCCTGGGGGATTACAGGATAAACCGCTTCATTCCTGTCAGTTACAACTTCGAGGAAGCACGGGCCGTCGGCAGCGAGAAATTCCTTCATTGCAGGTTCAAGCTCTTCGTGTTTTCTGATCTTGCGGAACCATTTAAATCCGCATTCGCCGGCGATCTTCGAAAAGTCCGCGTCGTATCCGCGCTCAGTGCCGTTGAATTGTCTCTCATAAAATACTGCCTGGATGTTTCTCACCATACCGTCGGCATGATTATTTAGCAACAGCACCTTGATCGGTATGCCCAACGATCCTATTGTATGCAGCTCGCCCATATTCATTTTGATGCTGCTGTCGCCGTCGATGGCAATTACGCGGGCTGACTGATCGGAGAAATACACACCGATTGACGCCGGCAGCGAAAAACCCATGGTGCCAAACGCGCCTGAGGTCACAAACGATCTGTGCCTTACCGTCTTGATATATTGCGCAGCCAGCATCTGATGATTTCCGACCCCCGTAGTAATCTTTGTGTTTTCGTTCAGGTTCTGCGAAAGAAGATCTAGCACAGCTGCTGATTGTATTTCTGAAGAGTCGCGATTATAATTCAGCGGGTATTTGCGCTTCAGAGACGCTGCCCTTTGCCGCCAGGCGTCTATATTCAGGGTCACGGAATTTTTCTGCGCATATTCTATCAGATCCTCCAGTACCGTGCTGGCGTCGCCGATAAAGGAAAATTTCGGGTTTCTCGTGACACGAACCTCCTGCACCTTCTCGGCATTGATATCGACATAAGCGATCTCGGCCTTCAGGCCCGATTCGCCCACTTTCTGGACAACCCTGTCATTCCATCTTACGCCGAGCGCCACGAAAAGATCTGTCTCCTGAATTGCCATGTTGGCGTATGGCGTTCCGTACATACCGAGCATTCCGAGAGAGGTGTCGAGAGATTCGTCGAGTATGCCCTTGCCCATCAGGCTGTTGATAGAGGGGATATTGAACATCCTGTTGAATTCCCGGATCAGGCTGCTTGCCTTCTTTGAGTTCATGCCTCCGCCTATATATAGCAGAGGTCGTTTCGAGTTCTTCAGGAGTGTAAAGAAATGTCTGCGCTGATTGTTCCCAAGATGCGTTTCCTGATCATATTTCATGCGATACCGGTCGATATCTATGCCGTGATACACTCCGGCTTTACGCTGCAGGTCGAGAGGAAAGTCGATGACCACCGGTCCCGGCTTGCCTGTTTTAGCAAAGAAATAAGCGTCCTTGATAGTGGCCTCAATGTCGGAACCATCCTTTATTAAGATGACTTTCTTGGCGGCCTTTGCAAAGACCTCCCTGACGTTTATATGCTGAAACTCATCGGTGTCCATGCGGCTCTGCAGCACCTGGCCGGCAAAAACGAGAAGAGGAATGGAATCCGCATTAGAGTCTGCAACTGCGGTGAGTGTGTTCGTAATGGCGGGACCTGATGTAACAATAGCTACGCCTACCCTGCCGTCTGCCCGCGAATACCCTGCGGCGCTGAACGCTGCCGACTGTTCGTTGGCGCTGATATTGATGGCGATGGAGCTGCGTCCGAGGGCGTGATAAACCGGCAGTATGGCCGCGCCTGTGTAACCGAAGATCCCCGTAACTCCCAGATCTTCGAGGCTCTTCACCATTATTTCGGCGCCGTTCATTTCCTGTTGCATGTTATTTTTCTTTCCGGGCCGCTTTTTGTTTTACAGAAGATTTAATGCGGGATTTCCTGACGCGTATGGTGTTGCCGTGCGCCTCAAGCCCTTCACTTTCCGCAAGCAGCTCGACCGTATCAGCCAGCTTCATGAAGCCTTTTTCATCAAACCTGAGCAGGCTCGTCTTTTTCATAAAGTCATACGTCCCGAGCGGCGACGAGAAGCGCGCCGTGCCTCCGGTCGGTAATGTGTGGTTCGGCCCGGCTGAATAATCGCCCAAAGGCTCGGGGGTCCAGCATCCGACAAACGCGGCTCCGGCGTTTCTGATATTTCCGAGGATTTCATCCGGATTCTTTGTGACTATCTCCAAGTGTTCCGGCGCAATGGCGTTTGAGATTTCCACCGCCTCGTCCATATCTTTCGCTTTTATTATAGCGCCATACTTGTCGAGCGATTTCCGCGTAATATCTTTCCTTATCAGAGTAGCCAGCTGCTTTTTTACCTCATTCTCAAGCGCGAGCGCAAATTTGCCGGATGTCGTTATCACAATACTCGACGCATGTTCATCATGTTCGGCCTGGCTCAGCATGTCGGCGGCCACAAATTCAGGAACTGCGGTCTCATCAGCAAGAATAAGTATCTCACTCGGCCCCGCGATCATATCGATTCCCACCTCTCCAAAGACCATCTTTTTGGCAAGAGCTACATAAATATTGCCCGGCCCGGCTATCTTATCAACACGTTTAATTGTCCTTGTGCCGTAGGCCATTGCGCCGATAGCCTGCGCGCCTCCGATCCGGTATGCCTCGGAAATGCCAAGTATCTTCAATGCCGCCATGACGCACGGATTGATCTCTCCATTCGGCGAAGGCACACAAACAGCGATCTCCCTCACGCCGGCTACCTGGGCCGGAATAATATTCATCATGGCGGTCGAGGGATAAGAGGCCTTGCCGCCCGGTATGTACAAGCCCACCCTGTTGATCGGCCTGATTATCTGGCCAAGTGTTATCCCGTTTTTCGTGAAAGACCACGTCGCCTCTTTCTGCTTATTGTGGAAATCGTAAATGCGCCCGGCCGAGATTTCCAGCGCCCTGATCAGGTTGCTGTCGACCAGTCGAGCAGCCTTGTCTATCTCGGAAGGTTTGATCTTCAGCGGAAGAGTGTGACTGTCGAAGCGGCTGGTATATTCCATAACAGCCCTGTCGCCGCTTTTCCTGACATTGGCCAGAATGTCCCTGACCGATTTTTCGATTTCATCGCTCACACCGGAAGCGCGCCTGCCAAGTAACTCAAGAAAGGATTTCAGTTTTTTATTGTTGTCTATGATCCTCATTTGATCATTATAACACAAGCAAAAACGCTATTTATTGGCATTATTGGGAAAATTCCCGGAAAGTGTCAAGATTTCCGCATATGCGTTGCGAAATGGAGGAGCTTTTTTACTCTTAACATGGAGATTATAAGCCATACAGAAAAAAGACCGGGTTTTTGTATCAGACCGAACTCAGACAATAAATTAGTCGGCAAGGTTTATTAATTCCGCAAGAGCAAGCACATCGAGCTGGATTATGAGCATATTCTCACCATCCAGCCAATAAATTTCTGATGGCAAGACTGTAAGAAAACCAAGTAATGCGTGGCCTTGTGTGGCGCCACACTTCTGTGCTAATATGAGCAATGCCACATACTTATGAAGACTAGAAACCTGTTTCCATATTCGCGCATCACGTAAGCTCTTGCTTTCACGTGATTATTTCAGATCGACTCAGAATAATAAAGTATGGCACACATATTGCTTTATAGTATTTCTTGTCCAATTTCTATATGTTAATATTAAATAGGAGATTATTTTTTGATTATTATTAAACATTGTCACTGTTTGATTAATTAATATATTATTATAATAATTGAAATTTTCGTATCAACGATCAAGTCAGTGTTCGTAACAGGCCTGCCGCTAATACCGGGGCTTGCCGTGAATGCTGAAACAACGGGGGGGTCGTTTTTATGGCTAAGGGCATATACGTTGCAAGCGCCGAACCGCTGAGCGATAAGGCAATTATTATCCTCGGCATGATGGAGCTTCTTTGGAACCGTACGCACAAAGTTATTTTTTTTAAACCTGTTGTGGAGAAGGCCGACAGTGATCCCCACATAAAACTCATCAGCAGCCGTTATAAATTAAAAACTCCCCACGAACAAATGTATGGAATTACCCATCAGGAAGCCCAGGAACTGCTCGCCGCCAATAAGTATGATGAACTCATTAAACAAATCATGGAAAAGTACAGGCTGCTCGCGGCAAAACACGATATTGTGCTCTGCGCCGGCACCGACTTTACGGGCGTTTCCACTCCGCTGGAGTTTGATTTTAATGTCGATGTTGCAAACAATCTTGGCTGTCTCATTATGCCTATCATACGGGGATACGGCCGCACGCTGGTCGATATCAGCGAGGCCCTTACAGCTATCTCCGACGGTCTCGGGAAGAGAAAATGCGATATCCTTGCGTTTGTCGTCAACAGGATAGCGACTGACCAGATGGTCGATGCGCCTGTGCGTTTGGCAAATATCGCTCCAAAAGGAATTCCTGTTTATGCCATAGAGGAAAACCCTATCCTCTGGAAACCAACAATCAGCGAAATAGCGACTGCCCTGCGCGCCAAATTCATTAGCGGTAAAGATGACTGCGCAACGCGGGAAATAGCGGATTACAAGGTTGCCGCCATGGAACTGCCGAATTTCCTGAAATATCTTCAGGAGGGAACCGTCGTAATCACCCCGGGCGATCGTTCGGACATACTGCTGGGAACTATCATGGCGGATATGTCCACCACATATCCCCGGCTGGCCGGGCTTATACTCACCGGTAATCTCAAGCCTGCAGACTCTGTAAAAAAATTAATAGACGGGTTCAATAAGAGCAAACTTCCGATAATATCCGTTGAAGCCGACACCTTCACCACTGCAATACATGTAAGCGAAATCGATGGAACTCTTGTTGCTGACAACAAACGCAAGATCGCTTCGGCCCTCGGCATATTCGAGGCCGGTGTGAATACCAAAGAACTGGGAGAACTATTGACGGGAAGCAGTTCCAAACGTGTTACCCCTCTTATGTTCGAATACGACCTTGTTCAGCGCGCCAAGGCGAGCAAACAGCATATCGTTTTGCCCGAGGGGGAGGAGAGCCGCATACTTCAGGCAGCTGAACTTCTGCTCCTGCGACAGGTCTGCGAGATCACTCTGCTCGGCAACCAGCAGAAGATACATCAGAATATAGCTGCTCTGGGACTTAACCTCGAAAGGGCAAACATCATCGACCCTTCAGCTTCTTACTTCCGCAAAGATTATGCCCAGACATATTACGAGCTGAGGAAACATAAAGGCGTTACAAAAGAAACGGCCTTTGACGTCATGTCCGATCCCAGCTATTACGGCACTATGATGGTATACAAGGGCCACGCCGGCGGCATGGTGTCCGGCGCAATCAACACTACCGCCCATACCATACGCCCCTCGCTTGAGTTCGTAAAGATGAAACCGGGCTGTTCCATTGTTTCCAGCGTCTTCTTCCTCTGCCTGGCCGATCACGTTGTAGTATTCGGCGACTGCGCGGTCAATCCCAACCCGGATGAAAAGCAGCTTGCAGATATAGCCATCAGTTCCGCCGACACCTCATTGGCCTTTGGCATAGAACCCCGGATCGCCATGCTCTCGTACGCCACAGGAGAATCCGGCAAGGGCAAGGATGTCGACAAGGTGCGGGAAGCCATACGTATTGCAAAAGAGATGAGGCCGGATCTGAAAATTGAAGGGCCTCTCCAGTTTGACGCAGCGGCAGACCCAGAGGTGGCGCGCATCAAGCTTCCTCACAGTGAAATCGCAGGCCAAGCCACTGTATTTATATTCCCCGATTTGAATACAGGCAATAACACATATAAAGCCGTGCAGCGTTCGGCAAACGCAGTCGCTATCGGTCCTGTTCTTCAGGGCCTTAACAAACCGGTCAACGATCTCAGCAGGGGTTGTACGGTAGCAGACATTGTTAATACCGTAGCGATTACCGCCATTCAGGCGCAAAGCGACAACAAGTCAAATGAGGTGAATAAACAATGAAAGTATTTGTCTTGAATGCGGGCAGCTCTTCTATCAAGTACCAGTTGTTCAACATGAAGAAAAATGTGGTCCTTACAAGCGGCTTGGTCGAACAGATCGGCGAGCCTCAGGGCAGGATCAAATACAAATGGATAGACAGCCAGGGAGAGAGCCAGGAGGGCGTAAGAGAGGCGCACTTTGAAAGCCATAGCGAAGGCCTCAAGATGGTGATCGATGTAATAACAGAATTGGGCATTATAAAAGATCTCAGTGAGATTTACGCCATAGGACACCGTGTGCTGCATGGCGGCGAGGCCATCTGGAAACCGACACTCATAAACGAAAGGGTAATAGATGTTATTGAGGATATGATCCCCCTTGGCCCGCTGCATAATCCTGCGAATCTCAAAGGCATCAGGTTCATGTGTGAACTGGTCCCCAAAATACCGCAGGTGGCCATATTCGATACGGCGTTTGGACAGACAATGCCGCCTTACGCATACCATTATGCCCTGCCTGACAAGTATTACAAGGAATTGCGCATACGCCGTTACGGCTTCCACGGCACGTCGCATTTTTATGTGTCTAAGCAGGCGGCGCTTTTTTTGGGCAAACCCTACAGTGACTGTAATATGATAACAATGCACTTGGGAAACGGATCCAGCTGCACTGCCATCAAAAACGGCAAATGCGTAGACACTTCCATGGGGATGACTCCGCTCGAAGGCCTGATGATGGGCACCCGTTCAGGCGATTTGGACCCGGCCATCGTATGTTATATAGGAAGAACCATGGGAGTATCCTTCGAAGAACTCGACTCGCTGTTGAATAAAGAAAGCGGAATGAAGGGCGTTTGCGGAACAAACGATATGCGCGAGATAAAGCGCAAAATTGCAGGCGGAAATATGAATGCGTCGCTCGCAATAGATATGTTCTGTTATCGCATCAAGAAATATATAGGCGCCTATTATGCCGTGCTCAACAGGGTTGACGCCATAGTATTTACCGGAGGCATAGGAGAGAATGCGACCAGCGTGAGAAAGCAGAGCTGCTCGGATCTGGACTATCTGGGCATAAAAATAGACCTGGTGCGCAATAGTATGCCGTCGACCGTAGCCAGGGCGGTCTCTACAGAAGATTCGAGAGTCAAAGTGCTGGTTATCCCGACCAATGAAGAACTCGAGATCGCCCAGCAGACTATCGAAGCCATCGGCGATCATCATATTCCTGATTGATCACGATATGAAGACGCTGAACCGGCTCACAGAAATCTATGGTTCATTGATTACATATATTTCAATTATGATATTGGGGAGGAATCATGTTGGTATGTACGGAAAACAGGCCTGACTGGTGGAATACTCTGCCGGAAGATTTCGTAGAGAGGTGTAATTATATATCACTCAATGACTGGCAGTTGAGTTCAGACGCCGATGCCCTTCGGTTGGCTTATTGTCATAAATTCGGATCTGATCTGATCGAACACAGAATCGCCAAACACAGCTGGAAGCGCGCAGACATATGCTGCAATGAGATTCCCGGGCATCATTCGCTGATAGATATCGGGAGCGGTTTGGGTGAATTCGTAAATCTCTATGCAAAAATTAACCCTGGCTGTCAGGTATCTTCGGTGGATGTTGCGGATTTCGATCTCTGGTTTGACCACACAAACCGCATCGAGCGTATCTACTCGGATGTTCTGGATCTGGGCGACGAGCACGTGCGCGAAGTGGTTACATGTTTTCAGGTTTTGGAACATATCCGGAAGGAATATCTTCCGGATGTTATTAAAAAGCTGTTTTCCCTGGCCAGAAAGAAGCTTTATGTCTCAGTTCCTTTTATGGAGCCGATGCCTATTTACAGGGGGCACTTCTCGCGCTTCGAGGCGGCTGACATAATCGAGATGTTCCCAACCGCAAAGTATACCATGATCGAAAAAATCAGGACTAACGGGCATCCGGCATGGATGTGGATTCTTTGTGAAATAAAGAGAGGCTGATATCAGCTAAAAAGCCGTACCGGCCTGAACAACTGAATTTTCCGTCATGGCATTGTATTTGGCCTGAGCGCCAAATACGGAGTGTCTGATTTGATTGTACGATCAGGCAGATGGCTCATGGGCAATAAATACTTTCATTTATACCGGTCCGAATCCGAAGAAAATATCTTTCTTGGCAAGGGCTCATTTTACGTAAGCGACCGTCCCGGCGAGCTGTCCGGGCTTGCGGGCATGTTTGCTGAAAACGGCGTCAATATCATTCTTTTTTACTACAACCGTTCCGAGCATCCAAACAGGGTCATCATAGAGGCGGAATCCGGCAGTCCGGATTCCCTGCTGCTGGTCTCTCAAAAAGCGTCTGAAATGAACTATACCGGAGGGGAGTTCGCTTCTCCGGACCTTGAACTCAGGATAATGGACATCCTGAATATCCTGAACATAGAGGTTCGGCTGCTGCATAGGCCCGGGACTTTAAGCGCTTTCGCCGGCCTTCTCGCAAAGCACCGGGCAAATGTAATCTATATGGCCTACAATGAAGACATTTCCGAAACATCGGCCAATTTTGCTATTGCCGTCGAAGATACGAATGAGATCAGCGTCCTGCTCAAAGACATCAATGAGTGCGGCTATTATTTCAACCCTATTTACAGGGGAGCAGGTCAGAATGAAGCGGACGACATCATAGGCCTCAATCTTATGGAACGCTTCTTCTTCCATCTTAAAAAGCTCATGCATACCGATCACATTGAAAAGCTTCGCGGACTGGTGGAGTCTTCCGGCCACATTGCGAACACACTGGTAAGGTTCAGCCACGAGGCGGGAAAACATTTCGAGATGGGAGATGTTATTACCAACGTGCTGGCATTCGCTTCCGCTTCATTGACAAAGACAGGCGATAATTTCTCGTATCGCAGGCTGCCGGCCATTGAAGTGAACGGCCTGACTGTTCATATATTCAGGATGCCTACCGGAGGGAATATAATAATAGTCGAAAAAAACGGCGATCGCGTAATGATCGACGGCGGTTACGGTTTGTATTATGAGGACGTAAAAAAAATGCTCAGGGATAACGGCATAGAACCGGGAGAGATAAAAAGAATATATCTTAGCCATGCCGACGCCGATCATGCAGGCCTGAGCGGATACTTTTCCGAAGAATACGGAAGTAAGGTATGGTTGCATGCTGCGGCAAAAGACATAATTGCGCATGAGAACCGCGCCTGGGGAAGCGGCGGAGCCCTTCTTGATCTCAATCACTATTTTACCTCCCTGGTCAATGCGTTCACGACATTTCGGGTCCCCGCCCAGTGGATTGCCTATGGACAAAACAGACAAGAAAAACAGATCTGCGGCTTTTCTTTTATCGATTCCTTTACTGTAGACAATGAAATATTCCATGTCCTCGAAAGTCACGGCGGTCATGTGCCCGGACAGGTGTTTTTCCTGAACGACAAATCCGGCCTGCTCTTTTCGGGTGATTACCTGCTTTTTGTCGAAAGCCTGGAAACCGAAGAGCGCGATCTGCTGAATATCCCAAAATTAATATTGACGAGCACCAATGTCAACAGCAGCCTGTTCCGCCGTGAAATGGACATGCTCCGGTCTTTGATTAAAGAATGCTCCGAATCGGCCCTTTCGGGCAACCGTGAAGTCATAATAATTCCGGGTCACGGCGACTATTATTCCTTCTCGGCCCTGAGTTAAAACCGAAAATTATCCAACACAACTGTAGAATATGTCGTTAAAATAACGACATATTCTAACGACATAAAAGGATGACCAAAAACATTTTGGAAAAGAGTACAATTATTTATGGCCTTTAGCAAGGCGGCAGGATTGTTGATAATCCGGACCTTAAGGCCTGATTTACAGATAACAGGATGGGTCTTGCCGAACCAGAATATGGCGGTAAAGATTCATTTTAAGGATTCGGCGACCGCGACCGCCGAACGGATCATGCCGTACGCAAATACGCAGGATCCAATTTTCAAGGAAAGTTAAAGACCGCGACATCTTTGACTTTCCGATGTACCCTCTCTTTGGCGTGGCGACGACGTTCTTTGAGCGTCGTCGCCACATTTTTTTAAAAAACCATGTGCCGCCGATTATTTATTAACCGGCAAAGAAACGGTCAATGAAAGAAAAAGCGCCTTATAAGCATAACTCATTGAAAGATATTAAATCAGCGAAAGATTATTTTCATTTACTGCGGCAGATGGGAATGATCTGTAGCGCCAACAATGCCACCCCTGCCGCTGAAGACGCGCATTCGGCCTATTTTGCCGCCGCCGACAAACTGGGGCTGAAGATAACCAGGTTTGAAAAGATCAGCGGCCAGTGGGAATTGGAAAATATACTTTACAAAATGGATATCGCTGTCGAGGGAATCAAAGATAAAGCTGTCTATAAACATATTGAAGTGATCAGATTCCATAAGACAAATAACGGCTGGTACGTAGAACTTCCTGTTTTCAGAATCTGCGGCATACGGAAAAGCGACTTAAAATTCAATCCGATAGGTCTTTAACCATTCTTCTGAACTATCAAAAAGCCAATCACTCGAGCTGCGCTATTCCGTTTTTGATCGCATATTTTACAAGCTCCGCCGTAGTGTTTGTGCCTGTCTTCATCATTGCCCTCGTCTTGTATGCCATAACCGTACTGTAACTCAGGTTAAGTTCAGCGGCAATCTCGGATAAAGAACGACTGTCACAAACGAGACGGATAAACTGCATCTCTCTTTCCGACAGGGCAGGTCTTTTGCTGTCGTCTTTGGAGCTTTCCTGATCACCCGGATAGAAGTTCATCCCTGCTGCGACCGCTCTAACAGCTTCACAAAGGGTTTCAGGTGAGCTGTCCTTGAATAGATACCCTTTTGCTCCGGCTGCGATCATGCGCCGGATATACTCCGGCTTGGTGCTTGCGCTTACAACCAGAACATTGGTTTTGCCGTACTTTATGATTTTTTTTGTCGCCTCAAAACCGTCAAGCCCCTTGAGCGTAATGTCCATGATGCATACATGCGGACGGTGCATCTTGACATAAGCCACCGCGTCGTTACCGTTATCCGCTTCGGCAACAACAGAAAAACCGACTACAGATTCGAGATAGCTTTTGATCAGTTCCCGAAAAAGCCGGTGGTCGTCAACAAGGACAATTCTTACAAGAGGATCCAATTGCCCTTTTTTCTCTTTGCCCATTCAAAATTCTCCTGATACCTGCCCGTATCCGTTGTTCTGAGTTAAAAGCAACAAGTCCGAAAGAAAATCACAGATTTATCTATGATGTATCATTACATCAAAAAAAAGCTATAACTGTCAAGCAAATTCCGATTATGCCTAACTATCCTGTCGCCTGATCATTAAATTTCGAACGGACCAGGTAATCGGTTTCTCCCTACGGGCAAAGACTACCGCGATGAAAATTCTTTTATTGCTGAAACCGCCGGGGCGATGGCCGTAATTAATCCGGATTAAGACGCTTACCACCGTTTTTAGCGGCCATGATACCGCCGCAGACAATGAGAGCTCCGCCTATCAAATGCTCCGGCCCGATACTTTCGTCAAGGAAGATAAAACCGAGCGCTGCTCCGTAAAGCGGAAGCGTATTAACAAAAATGGCCGCCCGACCCGGCCCAAGAAGTTTCACCCCCTTGTTCCACGCGTAGAATCCGATGGCAGCCGGGAATATGCCCAGATATATAATGGATAAAACAGTCTTGAGGCCGAGATTGGGCGAAACAGACATGATCTCGGAAACGGCAAAAAGACAAAGGAACGGGGTGCCGATAAATGTAGATAAGGCTGTAGCTGAGAATGATGAGCGATGACGCATGACCTTGCTTGCGAATACCGAATAAAATGCCCAGATGATGACAGCAACAAAAACTATCAAATCGCCGATATTCAGGCTTGCCGTCAGCCGGAAAACAACTGGACCTCCGGAGATAAGAATGACAACCCCGATCAACCCTGTTATCGCTCCTGTTGCCTGACGGACGGACAGCCGCTCTCTTATAAGCCATCCTGCAACAATGCCTGTCAGAAGAGGAGATAGCGCATTAATAATCGTGCTATTGACGGCAGTTGTGTAATGGAGGCCAAAATAGAGAACGGGCGAAAAGAGAGCCGTGCCGGTAATGGCCATCGCTATCAGCGGCCACCGGTCTTCTCCGATGCGCCGTTCCTTCGGAGGAAGATGCCTGAGGAGCAAAGCGAAAAAAAACGACGCCACTATGAACCTTCCGGCCGATAGCGACAACGGACCTATGTCATCCTTCAGCCAGCGGCCCAGCGCCATGTTAGTAGCCCATACGAATGTGGCCAGATTGACGCAGACGATGCCGATTATCAGATTCGTATGATCTTCTTTTTTTATTACCATTCGCATCCAATCCTGTGTTTATATAATACCCTGAAAAAACATACGGGACAGCTGCACCGAAGCCTGAACGGAAAGTAGCTTTGCGCTGCCGGGATCAAATGAGCGGCGCGGCGTCTGCTAGTCGGACCCTGTTTTGCCGGGTTCATCCGTGAGAAGACGGGTTAGCCTCTCAGGGGGGGGCCGCTCTGCTCATCATGATCGTCAGGCAACTGTTGGGAAATGCTCAGAAACTCTTCTTGAATCTCCAGGAATGCGTCCACCATATCGGGATCAAAATATTTGCCGCGGTTTTCAGATATGATTTTAACAGCCTCATCCTGCGTATACGGCAACTTATAGGTGCGTTTTGAAATCAGGGCGTCATAAACATCTGCAATGGCCATTACCCTGCCTGCAAACGGTATATTGTCGCCATACAGGCCGCCGGGATATCCCGTGCCGTCCCATCTTTCATGGTGCGAGATGGCCATGTCCTTGGCGGAGTCGAGAAAATGCGTATCAAGGTCTTTGCCGAAAAGCCTTTCAGCATGCTCTATTGCGTAATAACCGTTGACTGTATGCTTCTTTATATCTTTGTATTCCTGCGCCGTGAGTTTCGAAGTTTTATGCAGAATGACGTCCGACACCCCGATCTTGCCCACATCGTGCAGGGCGGCTGATTTTGACAAGTGATCGATCCTGTCCTCGCTGAGATAGCCTGCATATTTAGGATGGACCGCCAGTTTCCGGCACAGAGCATTTATATACTTCTGGCAGCGCATAGTATGGTTGCCGGTGTCTCTGTCACGGGTTTCTATCATTGAAGAGAGACAGACTATCGTAAAATCCTGGCTCAGCAAAGTTTGCCTGACCCTTTCTTTTATCTCACGTTCTTTTATCCAGTATTTGAACAGAGTAAGAAGCAACAGAATACCAGCCATAACGCCGACCGGCATCAGCGGGGAAATGAAGACGGCGTTGCTCCCGAACACCCACGCAGCTCCGAATACTAAGCTGAAAGACATGGCGAACACCAGTAGACTGCTGCTCCACGCTCCGTAACGCGCAACAACAACCGTTGACAATATTCCGAACACCAACACCAGGAAAGCCTCAAATCCGCCCGCCCAGCCGGGACGGGCAATATGGTCACGCCTGAGAATATTGTCTATTATCGAAGCATGCACATCGATTCCCGGAAAAAGCCTACCGCCGGGCACAGTATGAAGATCACCCAGTCCGCTTGCGCTGACCCCGACAATGATCATACTGTTCTTCAACCTTTCCTTATCAAAATTGTCGCTCAGTATATCCATTGCGGAAACCCTGGTAAATGATCCGGTCTGCGGATACCTTATCAGCATATTTCCCAGATAATCGACAGGTATCAATGTCTCATTCAGAACAACCGCTTCGAGCCCGTGAACTGATGTCTTAAGGACAACACTGTCTATGTTTCCGGCCTTCATGACAGCGGCAAGGGCGAGGCTCGGATAGTATTTACTTTTGTACTCAATAACAAGCGGAGCCCTTCTGAGTATCCCGTCGCTGTCCCCTCTAGCATTAACAAAGCCTGAGCCGGCAGCCGCCCTGGTCAGCGAGGGCAGGCTGCATATGATGCCTGAAGCCTCATAAGGATCGGCTGAGCTACTCCCTGATCCCGTGTACTGTTTATGAATTGCAGCCTTTATGGGACTCAGTTCGCATCCTGTCCCCGTCCGCTTTTCATTATTGAATATAAACTTGTAGGAAAGGATAAAAGTGCCCTGCGACAATGCCCCGGCAAGGACCTTGTCATTATCCAGGGCGCTGCCGGGCAGATCACTGAAATTAACACTTATGTCCATGTCACGTTTAAGACGGCCCTGCATCGTGACTGGAGATGTCCCGTCCGGCTCTGCAAAAAAGATATCTGTCAATACGGCTGCCGGACCTGCATCCCTGACCTTATCGAGCAGCCTGGCGGTAAGGTAACGGGGCCACGGCCACTGTCCGTACCTGGACAGGCTGTTTTCATCTATATCGACTATGACCGGAATCCTAGATACATTGGTATGCATGTCTGAGGACAGAAGCAAGTCGTAGATTCTGTAATTGACTTGAGTTAAATATTTCGGCTCCAGCAGGGAAAGAACGAAAAAAAAGAGTACAATTAAGAAGCCAAACAGAAAGATCCATATTCTGCGCGTTTCGAGGCTTTTGGTGAAGGCCTTAAACATGGCGGACACAGTCATCATATATTACAGCCGATCTGCAAAACATGGTCGTATGAGATTATCAAACCGGAAATCCATAAAGACAGCGCTCAAACATTAACGCATAACAGCCTCAACACGACGGTTACGCGGCTCTGCGACATTATCTGCCGTCTTGATTAGCGGATTGTCCTTTCCATGCGATGTGACTTCAACAATAGAGGACTTGATTCCGGAGTCAACCAGTATTTTCTTGACCGCTACAGCCCGTTCGAGGCCGAGTTCATAATTGACCTTACTGGTTCCCACGAGGTCTGTATGTCCTATAATTGCAACTGCAGAGGGCTTAAATGTTTTACTCTCTTCCAGGAACCTCTTCAGCATGATCTTTGATTCCGCAGTCAGGTTGTCCGAGTTGAATTCAAAATAGAGGGTGAAGTGGACAGGCTTGAGGGGCTGGGCGTCAAGGGCGCGCCCGAATACCTCACGTATCTTTTTATCTTCCATGGGTTTTGGGTCGGTCGGCCTTGTTTCAGCCGAATCAATACTGCTGACCTGATTGGGGACGTTTATTACCTGGGCGCCGCCCTTGTTGGAGACAGTGACGGAGCTGGGCCTGCCGTCCTGATCAGGCAGGAGAACAACGATATTTTTCTGGTTGGCGCATGACACTAACAACAGCGCCAGCGGCGCGATCAGCAATAATCTTTTTAACGATGTCATGTTATCCCCTTTCAAACAATTATCAATATATTGTTGTGATATTCGTCATTTGGGGACTGAAGAGGACGGCGCCTTCAGTTCCACAATATCGTTCTGGTCCTTTCCTTCCACCTTTACCGCGAACTTCGTGCCTCTCACCCCTATGCTCGCAACCGGCGTTTCGATCCTGACCGCGTCAGGGGCCAGTTTGGCGATAATACCTGATAAATATACCAGTGTGCCCTTAAACATATTTACAACTATAGAAAGTTTATTCTCCGATGGCGAAAACAGGAAACTGTTGATAACCAGCCTGCTGTCGGGGCCGAGCGATATAAGCGTGTCGTCCTTGAAAACAACGCCGATGGAACTGTCCGGTTCTGTCCTGAGAACATCATTAATAAAAATCTTCTCCCCGATTGCCGGACTTATTGCCATATTGCTTCTCAGGATCGAAACCTTGCCGGAAATGGTCTTGACGTTTCCTACCGAATCATCCGCGGCAAGAGCAGTGGCAGTGATAAAAAGAGAAAAGACAATGGCAAGTATAAGTGTTGCGGATTTCATAACAATCCCCCCTCCAGACAGCCATTTTTGGCATACTGACAAAAAAAACAGCGAAATAAGATCGGGTTTCATATAACCATCTACAATTCAAATATAAGCAAATATGCCCTATCTGTCAATATAATTAAAATCGGGGCGTTGTTCCCTGAGTTGGCGTCATTTCTGAATAGCCGTCAGTGGTAACCATATCGAAGTCCAGGCGCAAGGATACCGGCGTCGGTTTGAGAAAATAATGTCAGGCGTTTTCTCTTTATTGATATTTACGTGATAAACTGCGTAGTTTTGGCGGGACGAGAGATGGATACCCCTGACGGCCATAATTCATGTTTAAGACAGCGTTTAAGATATCCGGTTACACTTCCACATCAAGCGCCAGCAGGCCGAGCCGCTGCCTCTTGTTCTCTCCCTTAAACAGTTCCTGTTTGCGTCCGGGGACATCTCCGCGCTCGCCCTCATGCTGCGACTGTATATTAGCAGGCAGGCTTACCGCGTGCTGTACGGTGTATTTGCCGAACTTTTCGGAGAGCATGTCCACCGCGTCATAAACCCTTGACATCTTCTCTATCTTTGCAGTGTCGTCAAAGAGTGTGTATTGCACGCTGGATTCTGCGACAAGCCCGGCAAGGACCACACCTGTCTGACGATAAAGATTATTCGGACGGTAGAGGCTGTCGAACCCCTCACGCAGCAGGCCGAAAAGGTCTGACGGATGGGAGCTCGGACAGGTCAGTTTCAGCTCCACCCCGCTGTCGGTAAAGTCCTGCCTGCGCAGGAATATGATGAGCTTCGACGCTGAAAGCCCGTATCTGCGCGCCTTTATGCAGGCGTTTTCGAGGTTCTTCGCTATCTGGGCCAGCACAAACGTTTTGTCCATTGACGGCGGCGTAAATGTTCGTGTCTTGCTTATGGACTGATAACTGCTCTTCGATTCTGTCGTGACCGGATAAACGCTCCTGCCGTTAAGTTCATGCCATATTTCGTGGTAAGGCTTTGAAAGACGGCTCGTGACAAACCCTTCATCCTTCCGCGCAAAATCGAGAGCCGTATTTATCCCGAATTTTCTCAGGAATGCTGCAGTGTTCGGTCCGATACCCCAGACATTTCCGACATCCAGTTTTGCAAGATAGTTATGTATCTCCCTGCCGGGGATCATTGTTATTCCGTGCGGTTTTTTGTGCTTGGAGCCGACCTTCGCCAACACCTTTGACAGACTCACCCCGATGGATACCGTGATGCCGAGTTCTCTTTCAATGGTCTCCTGTATCTGCTTTGCGATTGCCATATATGAGCCGTGAAAGGTCCTCCTGAGCCCTGTCAGGTCGGCGAAGGCCTCGTCTATCGAATATTCTTCGACATTCGGCGTAAAGCGTCTGATGATGCTGAACATGCGAAGGGAAAAGAGGCTATAGGTTTCGTAATCGGACGGCAGTATGACTGCATCAGGGCATATCTTTTTCACATCCGAGAGCTTGACACCGCGCTTTATGCCTTTTGCCTTTGCTTCGTAGCTTGCTGCGGCCACGATGCCTCGCTCCTTGCCTGTGATCACCGGCCTGCCTTTCAATTCGGGATGCACAGCCTGTTCACACGACGCAAAAAAAGCGTCGGCGTCGAGATGCATGATCGCCCGCGGCCAGGAGTGGATGGTGATAGGGTCGTTATTCATAATTTATAATGTAGGGCCACGTTGCAACGTGCCCCTAATACTTCCTTATCACCGCCGTAACAACACCGGCGATTTTTAATTCGTTCTTCGGCCTGATCGGGCCGTACTTGGGGTTTGCCGCGATGAGCGCCACACTGTCACCCCGTTTGCGCAGGTACTTCATGGTCCACTGGCCGTCCACCTCTGCGATAACTATGTCGCCGCTCTTAGGCGTCTGCCCCTTGTCTACGAGAACCATATCTCCCGGCAATATGCCTGCCTCGGACATGGAATCACCCGAAACCTTCAGCATAAAGGTGGCGTCGGGGTTCTCTATCAAAAGGTCATCGAGTGAAAGGGTGTCGGCCAGCTCTTCTTCGGCAGGGCTTGGGAAACCTGCCGCTACCGTCCCCAGGGACCTCAGCGGCCCGGCCAGAGACAGAGGGATAAGCCTGCCCTTGTCGTCACGCGCTATTACGCCGATTTTCTCAAGCCTGTCAACGAGTTTTGAGACCGCGTTCTTTGAGCGCAGGCCTGTAAGCTCTCCGATCTCGGAAAAACTCGGCATTCTCCCCTTCTTGTGGTAAAAGAGGGTGATATCATTAATCCTCGTCTTCAGCTTGTCTTCGCTCATAAGTCTATTATAGGTGAACAATCGTTCACTGTCAAGGGCGCAAAAATATCGCCTATCGACCCAGACTATATTTACAGACGGCATGGGCGCCATATCGAAGGCCCGGCGCAGGATACCGCATTCGATTTGAGGCAATAATATCAAGCGGTTACCTAATTACCCCGTTAATGCCATATTATGCGCTGGCTGGTGAGCCTGTCGAACCATGGCGGGACAAGATAGGGTTGACCATGCTGTCCTGTAAGAATTAATTCATCACACCTGCAGCATTGACTACTGATACGGCTGGATCGTGCCGCCGCCGAGGACGATATCGCCTTCATAGAACACCGCCCCCTGCCCCGGCGCAGGCGCCCATTGCGGCTCGTCATATTCGACTCTGGCCGTCTCGGAATTTATGATACTTATAGTTGCAGGCTCATCTTTCATCATTGAGCGCGCCTTGACCGCGGCCCTTATGCTTGACGATGCTGGTTCGACAAACCAGTTGAGATCAGCAACGGTAAAGTCCCTCATCATCGCCCTTTCCGCCGGGCCGGTATAAACGATATTCTTTAACGGATCTATCCTCGCCACGTATATGGGCTTCCCCATGGCGGGCAATCTCTTGCGCTGGCCTATGGTAAAGAGGTGAATGCCGTTGTGCTCTCCCAGGACCTTTCCTGTTTCGATATCGATGATCTCGCCTTTTTTAGCAGCCACAGCCGCTATATTATCCATAAAGGCCACATAATTCTTCTCTTCGACAAAGCATATCTCCTGGCTCTCAGGCCTGTTTGCAGCGGCCATATCGAGTTCACGGGCGATACGCCGAACATCGTTTTTGGTCTTTTCGCCAAGGGGTAATACCATGCGGCCAAGGATATCTTTTGAGAGTGAATAGAGCACATATGACTGGTCTTTACCCGTATCGACACCTCGCAATAACAACGGCCCGGATTTCCCATCATGAGCGACCCTAGCATAATGGCCGGTCGCGATGAATTCAATGCCCCTCTCATCAGCTGCCCTGATAAGGGAAGGGAATTTAACGTATCTATTGCAGAGGATGCAGGGGTTGGGGGTCATGCCTTTTGAATATGCTTCTATAAAAGGCCTGATAACTTTTTCGGTAAAGGCGTCTCGCGCGTCTATGAAATTATGCCCGACACCTATCGCTTCAGCAGTCTTGTGCGCATCCATCAATGCGCCCGCAGAGCAGCAGGGGGTCTTTTCCCCGGCCTGGCGCGAACATTTGTCGAAGAGCAGTATACTGACCCCTTCGACCTCATACCCCTGCTCCTTTAATAAATACGCTGTCAGGGATGAGTCAACACCCCCGCTCATCCCGACAATAACTTTTTTATTTTCGCTCATTCGATAATAATTATTAACCGGAAAATACGGCAATACTCTCAAACTTTGCCTGCCGGGATCTGTTTATTTGTTCTTTGCCGGAAAATAGAACGTGCCGCTCTTCAGAACCAGACATCCGTTTGCCAGAGGAACAAGAGCTATCACCACATTTTTTGAAGTCGGGTCTTCATATACGGAGACATCGTTCAGGTCCATATGAAATTGCCACTCCCTGAAAGAAGTTTCTTTCATTGTTCTGCATGATTCATAAAAAAAGAATATCTGGGAGAAACCCGCGTCGCATCCGCCGTCAGAGCTGGGAGACGCGTTTACAGAAGCGTAAGAATTTCCATCGCTATAAGTCTTTACCGTAAATACCGAGGCGGTATGCGTGTTTGCCGATTTTTCATTCCAGGTATTCCGAAACGCAAAGTCATCTTTTTTGTGGAGGAATTTTAGCACTTGCGAAACAGTATTGGCGCATGTCTTGAACCCTTTGGCTTTAAGCTCATCAACAGCCCTGTAATCCTTTCCCTTGACCGCTTCCTTTACGGCGGGAGCTTTTTTTGTAGCAGAGGCATTTGTGACAGGTCCTTTTGTCACAGGAGCCTGTGCGGCAGGAGCTTTTATCGCAGGCGCCTGAGGAGCAGGTTTTTTTATTGCAGATTCCTGCGCTGAGACTGTTATGCATACAGATAATGCAAATACAAAAACAACCAGCATCACGAGGTATCTGGTCATTGGCATCTCCTTTTCAGCTCTGAATTTAGTATTTAAATGTTCAAGATAGTTCAATATTATAAACTATCTCCCGGTCAGCAGCACAGCTCTTCCCGGATTTACACTGAATATACGATCTGATCAACCGGTATCTCACTGACTTCATCGGGAAAATCCATCCGATAGGGTTTACATTTACCGGCTTCATCCGTTATGCTTTTAGATTAATATGATTGATCTGCATACTCATAGCATATTCAGTGATGGAGAGCTGATCCCTTCAGAGCTTGTTCGCCGGGCTGTTGCAAAGGGATACAAGGCTCTTGCCATTAGCGATCACATCGACTATTCCAATATCGATCTTATTATCCCCAGGATAATACAGAATCTGCGCAAGATAAGGGATTATGTGCCGATTACCATTCTTGCTGGCGCGGAGATCACGCATGTGCCTCCTGCGCTCATACCCGATATTGTTAAAGAAGCCCGCAAACTGGGCGCCCAGATTGTCGTCGTTCATGGCGAGACGATTGTCGAACCAGTCGCGGAGGGCACAAACAGGGCTGCAATCGAGGCAGGGGCTGATATACTTGCGCATCCGGGTCTGATATCGGAAGACGATTTATTGTTCGCGAAAGAAAAAGGTATTTTCCTTGAAATTACGTCCCGCAAGGGCCACAGTCTTTCCAATGGGCATGTAGCCAGATCGGCCATGCTTCACGGTATACCGCTTGTGATCAACACAGACAGTCATTCCCCATCTGATCTGATAACCCGTGATTTCGCCTCAAGAGTCCTTCGTTCTGCCGGGCTCGACAGCTCAAAAACAGAAGAGATATTCGGCAATTCGGTCAATATTGTAAAGAAAGCAATTGGAGGAAGATTATAATGCCCAAGGTTATAAAAAAGCGCGACAGCAAATCCGGCCAGTCTGATGAAAACCTGATGGATACGGTTGATGATATAAAGTCCAGATTAAAAAGTCAGCAGAGAACGCTCGCTCTGGTGTTTATAGTTGTTATAGTGGTGGTGGTGGCGGCAGGCGGCATTTACATGTACACCAGATCGCAGGCCCAGAAAGCCGATTCCTTCAAGTCAGAGGCATATCAGGCATTAAATGCAGCGGCTTTCCAGCCCGCCTCAGCCGGAGATAATTTCAAGAAAGCCCTCGGTCTTTTTAAACAATCCTACGAAATAAAAGAAAGGGCGGACGTGCTGCTCTTTATATCATACTGCCAGTACGGACTCGGCAATTATGACGAAACCATAAATACCCTCAAGCAGCTGACCTCTAAATATCGTGATCCGGCAGTGACCCCGCTTGCGTATTACAAACTGTCCGATGCATATCTGAAAAAGGGCGATCAGACCAACGCACTGGCTGCGCTTAACAGCATTGAAGGATTGAATGCAGGCTATAAGGATATGGCAGTTATGCAGATTGCCAGGATATATGAATTACAGGGCAAGGCGGAAGAAGCAAAGGCCAAATACGCTGAGCTGATCGAAAAATATCCGAACTCGGAACTGGTTCGGGAAGCAAAGTTAAAAACAGGACAGAAATAGTTTTTCCTGATATTAAAAAAGGCCTTGCCGGCACAGGTGAGGCCTTTTTTATTGGACAAAATATATCTTATCTCCGATAACCCCAAAATTGTCATCAGAAACCTGAAAGGCCGTCATGAGTAGCCATATCGAAGTCCCGGAGACGGGGGCATGATTACCGGATGTAACCAGCCACCTTTTCATTGCCCTTACTTCGTGAAGGTCGCTGTGACCGTAGCCGCCTTTTTCGCCTTGATCAGGCAAACTGCGTTCCTCTTATTGTTGCCCGTCTCTTTGCCCCCGGCTTTTTTACATGTCCCGTTCCATGAAGCCTTTGACCCTGCTTTCGACTTTGCCGATATCTTTACTGTAGATGACTTTTTGAATGTTCCAGAATCAACCTGCTTTGCAGGATATGTAAAGCTTATATCCGGAGGCGCAGACACTACCATGCCTTCCCCGTTACCTTTGGCCTTTGCCGTTATCTTGTAGTATTGCGTGAAGGCCGCGGTCACTGTCTTCACTTCGTTAAGGCTGCTGAATATGCAGGTGGCTGTGCGTGTGCCGTTGCCTGCCTCTGTCCCGCCTGCTTCAGAGCATCTTGTCCATGTCGCAGTTGAGCCTGTATGGGCTGCTGCAGTCAGAACTATCGCTGTTGCGCCTGCGTCAAATGAGGCCGTACCTGTATTAGCGGAAGGAAATGTGTAGCTGATTCCAGCAGGGTTCGAGGCTATGCTGCCTGTGCCGTTACCTGTAGCATTTGCCGTTACACTTAAAGTAGTGAAAGCGTCTGCAGAGAAATTATCAATCCTTGTAATATTAGTGAAACCAGCGATACCAATCCCTTTACCACCAGTGTCCGGCGCGCCGGCACACACGTATGTCTGCACTGAGCTTCCTCCATCGATATTTGAAAAAACCATCGTAACGGCATTCCCGCTGATAGAAATCTTCATGTGAGCGCTGGCAAAAGGAGTATCGAGTGCAAAGAACCCAAGTCCGAAGCTACTAGCGCTGCCATTGTTGCCAACGTAGCAGCCAGCCATGTGAAAGGTTCCGCTGTTATTCTGCTGTTGCACTTTCAGGAAAATATTGTTGTTGATATTAGCGTAATTCAATACCAATCCAACATATTGTGTTGCCGTGCCATTTACCTGGATATCGCCTTCCACTATGCTGCTAGTGACACCATTATAAGTAGCTAAAGCTGATATGCCATTTGCGCCAACTTGTGCAGCATTGCTTACAATATTAAAGCTTCCATTCTGATTTGTCCATTTTGAACCAATAGGGCCATCAGCGCGATTGAAATTGTCAAGAATAAGAGCTGCATTAACATTCTCAAGCTCAACATCATTTTGAAGGTCTGTCTCTGTATTAGCAACTGCGTAATCAGCCATGTCAATACGAGTCAGATCATTTTCTGCAAAAGCCATCCCGCTCCCAACGGACATAATGAAAAGTATTGTCAATCCTAACGTCAGTACAAACGTATTCTTTCTCATTTATTATCTCCTTGGATAAATAATGTTTGTGAAGCCGACAATTTAATGAACCCTCTCACCCGGGCTGAAGCCCGGGGTTTCAGGCCTCTGGCATACCTGTCATGGCCTTTATCGTTGTTGATCCCTAATATATTTTGGACAATTTCTTCGTCCACTTTGCCTATGCTTTCGGCAAATAGCCATCTGCCCAGAAACTGTCTCCACAGAAAAACTCTTCCAGTTCAGGAAACTCCTTCCTGATAATTCTACTTGTCCCGCCTTTTAGTATTTTTGCCACTTCAGCAACACTGTCACTCGGGATTATCTGAATCAGTATATGCACATGATTTTCATTCACACTCAATTCTGACAGTAACCATCTGTTCATACTGCATGCTTGATGCAGCAGTTGCTTAACTTGTGCCGCTATTTTGCCGCGCAGAACCCTTTTTCTATACTTGGGTATCCAAACCAAGTGAATACGTATTCGATGTTTGGTATGCGCTCCTGTCAAATATCTGGCCATGCCAGATTATGCCAAAAAGCACCTTCCTTTTTTGTTATGCACGCACTGGTTCCTTTCGCCTTTGCCGTCTGTGTAAATCAGCTCAGACAAAACCTTCTCGCCCCTCCTGCGCCATACGAAGTTACCCCCTCCCTTTACGGGAGGGGATTGGGGAGGGAGGGGGATTTACATGTGTCCTTACATATATGCGCTATAGTAAGACACAATTGTAACGCTGTGTATATTATGGCGCTTTGTTACCTACAAATAGCTTACAGATTCTGGGGAAAAGCGCCCTGATCGATATTTTTTCCCCTGGCGGATCTGGTTAAACAGACATATTGGATGGAAGCAGCGGTTACGGCCCGTATATGGAAAACCCGGCGGCTGTTTATCTTTCTGACATCAGGGATTTGTAAATGGCTGTTGTTTCCGCAGACGGAGCAATTCCGAGTGAAACTGAAAGGGTCTTTTTGCAGCGGCGGTAGACAGCCAGGGCTGCGCCTCTTTTGCCGAGTTTTGCGTAACAGTTCATAAGGCTCCTGTAGAAATCCTCTATCTGGTCGTTTACTTCAAGGCATTTTTCATAATGACCGACCGCTCTTTCCCATTCGCCCATTGCGTCGAGCTGACTGCCGAGCCAAATAGAACTGTTAAGGAACTTGCTGCCAAGCTTTTCAATGGCTGAAACCGCCCAGCGTTCTTCATATTCGGAACCAAGGGGTGACCCCCTGTATAATTTCATTGCTTTTTCAGCTTTTTCCAGAGCCCGGCTGATTTTATTCTGTTTTCTGAATTCATCAGCCTGCCCGAGAAGCCTTTCAAAGGCCCATGTGTCAACCCAGCAATACCGGTTATTCAGGGTGATTTTTTTGTCCGCCAGATTGATTACCTCCTGGCATCCAAGCATTTTACGCAAACGGTGGAGGGTAATTTCCATAGACTGATGGGCCAGGTCTCCTTCAGCGTCAGGCCATAGTATGCATGCCACCTCGCCTGTCGGGACGTCTCTGCCCCCAAGGGCTATCAATACCCTGAGAAGTTTGAGCGGCATCTGCTGGACCTTTCCGGTGAAGCGCACAGGTTTGCCGTCGAGCAGCAGCCCGAATCTTCCAAAGGTATATATCTTTACGGCCCATGGCCAGTCTTCAATATAAACGGGAGATTGTTCAGTGGAAAGTCTCCTCCTGCGAATGATCTCACGCGTAAAATCCACTTCTATCCCTGCCTCAAGGGCCTTTTCGAGCATCCCCGCAATCAGGAAGGGATCATCCATATATGTAAAGACATATCCCGCTTCGCGGGCAATCGACAGGCCGGACCGGAGCAGTTCCAGCGCATCTTCTTCGTCTCCCCTGTCAAAACAGAATTGGGCCTCGATCAGCAACGACATGGTTGAGACAGATATTGCGCCGCTTTGATCTGCATAAGCCCGGCTCAGACTCAGATATTTCATGGCCTCTTCTTTCATGCCGAGTTTGTGGAGGGCCACAGCGTATGTCAGCCTGGTAGCGGCAAGTGAAAACGGGGTTCCGGCCTTTGCGGCATAATCGCATGCAAGCCGCCCGTGATCAACAGCCTGTCTCAGGTCTTTCTGGAGCAGGCTCAGCCGTGTAAGCTGCAGACAATACAAAGCCCGCGCCCAGTTCGGCCAGCTGCCTGCAACAGGAGCCGCTATTGCAAGCCAGGATTGCGCCCCATTTATATCCATAATATTCAAATGACTCATTACGGCAAAATTATAGAACCACATGTCATGCATGTGAACGCCGGTTTTGCGCGAGATTTCGAGACCCTCCCGAGCCAAGCGTATTGTCTTCTCATGATGTCCGGACACAACGTAATACATAACTTCGGCCAGCTTCTCAACGACTGAGATAAAGGGTTGAGACTCGCCGGCGCGCGCCAGTTTTTTTATGGAATTCAGCGTTAGATAGGCATTGCGCAAGTCAATATGGCGCAGTTCCTTAAACAAAAGATATAGCAGCGCCTGCATTTTGGCAATAATAGTTTCGGGGTTTGATTCAAGTTCCAGCCCGCGCCTGAGCCATTCGTCTGAAGCAGGATGCGATATCTCCCTGAACCGCAGGGACATGACTATGCTTGTGATAACATGGGCCTCTGTTTCCCTGTTGGAGAATCTTTTTACCCTTAACGCAAGGTCGTTCAATACGAAAAACCAGTCATCAAGACGCGTGAAATCGTCATATTCCCACATAATGGCGTATACTGCTCCGGACGCCGCAAGCATTGCGCCAATCTCATCTTTTTCACCGACAAACCTTTTATAGGCCTTTTCGAAAAACTTCAGGGACTGCGAAGCGACATAGATAAGCATGCACATACCTCGCCAGTAAAGCAGCCAGGAGTTGCTGTCCCGCACGCCTTCAGGAATGTCCTCAATCCATTTTTGCAGGACACGATGCCTGCCCTGCCGTATCATTTCAGGAGCCTGATTGAGTATGATCCTGACTAGCGCCTCCCAGTCGCAGATACCGGAAAGCAGGCCGACAGCAGCCTCTGCCTGTCCTGAGCTTTCCAGGAGATTGGCTGCCCTGCGCTGCGTCGCCTGCCGGACATCAGGAGATAACACCTTCCGTGCGCGGGTCTGCAGAAAAGCCCTGTAAAGCGGATGATATTCGTAAACATTCTCGGGATTGCGATGCCCGACAATAAAATAGTTATTCCTTTCCATCATCCTCAGTATGCTTCCGGCTTCAGGATTTCCGGTCAGCGCCACGGCCATTGGAACCGTCATGGTGGGCAGACATGATGTTGTGAGAAAGAAGTCCTGCGTCTTTTCGTCAAGGTGATCAAAGACTTCGCTGGCAAAATAATCGAACACCTCACTGAAATTGTCGGTCCGCATGCTCCGGGGGTCAATGACTTCTTTCCGAAACGCCTCGCATATCAGGACCAGAACCGCCGCCCATCCCCCCGACAACTCCAGGATTTTCTCTGTTGTTTCACCAAGGCATACCCTGTTGTCACGAAGCTCAATTATGCCGCGGGCCTCATCAGCAGTAAGCTTCATCTCATCCCATTTCAGGATTTCGGCAGTCCGATTTGCCAACATACGCGCAAACTGTGAAGGCGGATCATTGCGGCTCAGTATGATCGCATTGCTCCCCTCAGGCAGCCGCGAAAGGGCTCCGCTGATGACCTCATGGATGTGCGATTCATGGAAAGCTTCGTTATAGTCGTCGAATACCAAAACAAATGGCCTCTTGAGTCGGAGATAAAGTCGTTCGAAATAGCGCAATGAAAATGCGGAGATTCCATGAAGATATTCGGGTGTCAGATAAGGCAGGGAAGTGCGCCTTCCGGAAGAGGCCTTTTTTGCCGCCAGTCCCATGTAGTAGAAGAAGGAAGCGAGATCGTCGTCGCCCTTGTCCACCTGATACCAGAGGCACGGAATTTTGCGGTCGGCAATATAGCTGCTGATCAGTGTGGTTTTCCCGGAGCCTGCAGGCGACGATATCCAGACGACCGGCGAATTGAGCATCCGGTCGAGTCGTTCAAACAGCCGATTCCGGGGATATACTTCCTGAATCCTGGGGCGGCTTATCTTGACCATATCTTATTATTGCGTCGCTTCACGTGTCGGTCAGGTTTACTTGTCTGACTTCCCGGTTTTCACTTTAGCTTTGGCGGACTTGCCTGTTTTCCTGCCGCCCCTGTCGCCGGAGCCTTTTTTGCCGGCCTTTTTGCTGTTATCATCAGGCGCTTTTATCTGTATGACACTTCCCATAATGACAAAGTTGCTGTCAATGAGTTTTTCTTTGGCCGCCTGTATGGCCGTCATCCTGTCGTCAATATCGGCAAAATATTTGCCGCGCGGAGGCAGTTTGAGCGCCGTGCCGGGCCTGAGCCTCTCGATGCCTGCCAGTGAGTTGAGGTCAAGAATGACGCGCACAGGGACCTTTGCCCTGGCTGCAACACTCCTTATGTTTTCGCCCCTCTTTACAGTGTGTCTGTCATAGCTGAAGATTTTACTGTCCGGCATTTTTGATAGTTTATTGATAAAAGAATCGGCCTTGCCTGAAGGTATCCTTAAAGTATATTTCTTCAGGTGCGGCGGCGTGCTCCATCTTCTCAACTCAGGGTTGAGACTTTTTATATTATCGACAGTGGTGTCCGCGCATTTGGCAGCCACATCGAGGTCCACCGGCTGATAGACTATCACCTCATCGTATTCGAAAGGCTCATGGTAATCGAGATTGTCAAAACCGTATTTCTCCGGCTCCCTGGCTATCATTGCTGCGGCAATAAAATGGGGCACATAAGACCTGGTCTCCTGGGCGATCTGCCCGGCGCTGGAGAGCTTCCAGAAATCGCCGGAGTTTGATCTCTTCACGGCCTTTGATATCCTGCCTTCTCCTGCATTATATGCGGCAAGAGCAAGACTCCACGATCCGAACATATTATACAAATCGCGCAGATATTTCGATGCTGCTATGGTCGACTTGACCGGGTCTTTCCTCTCATCCCGCCACCAGTCGATAGCAAGACCGTAACGCTTTCCAGTTTCCGCAATAAATTGCCAGGGGCCGACAGCCCTTGCCTTCGAGTATGCCAACGGGTTGAACCCACTCTCTACAATGGGCAGAAAGACCAGCTCGGTCGGCATATTCCTCTCTTTTAAAACTTCATGCATTATTTCTATATAACGCCCCGACCTTTCCAGCCACATCGAAAACCTCTGCCTGATAGATTTGGTAAACATCCGCAGGCTTTCCCTGACAGCAAGCTGCGCCTTCTTGTCGCCGGGAGAAACAGTGATCATGCGCGGCCCGGATTTTATCTCATCCCAGGCGTCCTGGGGCCCGTCTGCATCAAGTTCGGATTGCGACGGAGTCTTCGACAGGATTTGATCGGCAGTAGGCGACTTCGGAGCTTCTATAACGGGCAAGATCTCCGACGCAGTTGCCCTTGCCCTGCTCAGGGCAGTATCGGAAAAGGCAGCTCCGGGAACCAGGCATAGCAGTAAAATGATCAGGGCAATTTCAGACTTGTTAAAACAGGACATTTATCTCACTCCATATTACAAATGTTAGCCATGCGCAACATTGATGTCAAGACTTACGGCTGATTGGCGGCCTGAGAGATCTTGTTTTATATTGCCACGGCGTATTTCAGGAAGGTATAAGCCGCACAAACGCGAATATAAATCCAGGGAACAATCCCCTGATAATTATTAACTAAGCCCTTGATCCGTTCCTCTTACCGGACTTCATACTTGTGTTTTTAACCTTCTTATTGCCGCTGGTTGCGGCTTGCTTATTATTGGCCTTTTTGCTCTTCACCCTGGCATGACTATCATTACTCTTTTTATCTTTCCCGGCGATATTTTTATGACCCGCTTTTTTGTCTTTTTTGCTGACGACATTCTTTTTCCCGGCCTTATTGTCATCATTACTGGCGACATGTTTCTTACTGCCCTTCTTGCCCCCGGCATATTTCCCGGCGGCTTGATTGTCGTCATCGTCCCCGCAGGCCACATATCTTTTCTTGCCCTTCTTACCTTTGACAACACACTTCTTTTTAGAGCGACTTTCTTTGGCTATCATCTTTTCGTCGTCTTTGTCCCCGCAGGCGACATATCTTTTCTTGCCCTTCTTACCCTTGACAACACACTTCTTTTTAGAGCGACTTTCTTTGGCTATCATCTTTTCGTCGTCTTTGTCTCCGCAGGCGACGTATCTTTTCTTGCCCTTCTTACCCTTGACGACACACTTCTTTTTGGAGCGACTTTCTTTGGCTGCCTTCAGGGCCGTCATCTTGTCGTCAATATCGGCAGAGTATTTGCCGTGCGGCGGCAGTTTGATCACTTCTCCGGAACTGAGCCTTTCAATGCCTGCCAATGAATTAAGTTCCAGAATAACACTCACCGGGACCTTTGTCTTGGCCGCTATCTTCTTTATGTTATCGCTCTTCTTCACTATGTACCTGTCATAGCTCAAGAGTTTGTTATCAGGTATTTTGGAGATTTTTTCGACAAACACGTCGGCCCTTCCGGGAGGGATTCTCAGTGTGTATTCCCCGACATTCGGCGGCGTGCTCCATCTCCGCAACTCGGGGTTGAGTTCCCTGATAGTATCCACGCTGGAGCCGGAACACTGGGCGATTATTTCGAGATCGACCGGCTTATAAACCACCACCTCATCGTATTCGAAGGGTTCATGGTAATCGAGGTTGTCGAAGCCGTACTCCTCGGGTGTATTGGCAATCATTGTTGCGGCAATATAACGGGGCACATAATCCTTGGTTTCCTGTCTGATCTGTGAGGTGCTGAGAAGAGCCCAATAATCTTCTGAGTTGGACCTCTTCAGGGCCTTTGATATCCTGCCTTCTCCCGCATTATAGGCGGCAAGCGCGAGGCTCCACGAGCCGAACATATTGTACAGATCGCGCAGATATTTTGACGCTGCTATGGTAGATTTGACCGGGTCTTTTCTCTCATCCTTCCACCAGTCGATAACAAGTCCATAGCGCTTTGCTGTGGCAGATATGAATTGCCACGGACCGGCGGCCCTTGCCTTGGAATATGCCTTGGGATTAAAACCGCTCTCGACAATGGGCAGGAAGACAAGCTCGGTCGGCATATTCCTCTCTTTTAATATTCCCTGCATTATTTCTATATAACGGCCCGATCTTTCGAGCCACATTGAGAACCTTGGTTTTATAGACTGGGTGAACATGCGCAGGCTTTCCTCAATGGCGAGATGCGCTCTCTTGTCTTCCGGATCGATATTGATTGAGAGAGGCCGGTTTTGTGATATTTCAGGATCAGCTTTTTTCGGCTCCGCCTTCCTGCTTCTAATCTCAGAGATCGCCGCGGATTTCGCAGACCCTGTTGAAGCAGCTTCACCAGAAGGTTGTATCTTAGGGGCCTCGATGACCGGCTTGAGTTCCGAAGCCGTTACCATAACGCTTTGCGTTCCAGACTCAGAAAAAGCGATGCCGGGGACCATGAAGAACAATAAAATGAAAATGAATAGGGTTATTCCGTATCTGTATGCATTGAATATACTAGCCATCCTGATATTACAAACCATAAAGAAACGCAATGTCAAGATTTGTCGCCTCAAAGCCGCCTCCGAAAAGTCAAGACGCTGCAAGCTTTTATGACCTCCCGGCGCTTCGGCTGTCAGACAGTGAGCTTTTTCTCCACGGCCTTTGCGTATTTGAGAAAGGTCTGGGTTGAGTACAGAACCGCAAGTATAAACCCATGCGCGCCGTCCCTGAATCCCTGTCTGAGGAAATACATTTTGAGAAACACCAGAAGAGGATTTATCAGCATTTTGAGGCCGGAAGGAAGATTGTCCTGCCGTTGGATCTCCTCTGCAGCGAGGCTGGAATATGTCTCCATCTTTTTCATGTAATCGCTGATCGTGCGATATGTATAATGCAGCAGGGGACTGACCAGATACGATGTCGTCCCTTTGACTATTACTTTTTCATGGACTTCGCGAGGCTCAACATATGAGACCCTTTTTTTAAAAAGGCGAAGGGTATGATCAGGCCACCATCCGCTGTATCTTATCCATTTGCCGAGGAAGAAATTCTTTCTGGGCACAAAGTAGCCGGCATGTTCGCCGGACGATATGGCGGCAACCATCTCATCTTTCAGTCCCGGGGTCACGCGTTCATCGGCGTCCAGGATAAAAACCCATTCATTTTTAGCGTAATCCACAGCCCTCTGCTTCTGGGCTGAAAAACCGGGCCACTCATGCCTGTAGATACGTTCGGTATATACCCTGCAGATATCAATGGTTCCATCTTCGCTGAATGAATCGACGATTACGATGTCGTCGAAATCTCCGACGCTTTCGAGGGCGTCCCTTATGTTACGCTCTTCGTTTTTTGTTATTATGACCACAGAAATCGGAATACAGTTGCTCAATCTACCCCCCTATACGGGACATGGCTTTTCTGCCGGGCGGTAACTTCATACCGGACAGTTCATGGCTTTCGGGCTTGATCTCTACTGCAAGCCTGAGAAGGCGTTCGATCTCCCCGTCCGGCGCGCCGCTGCGCAGCGCCGATCTTATGTCGATCTCGGTTTCCGAGAAAAGGCAGGGGCGCAGTTTTCCGTCCGAGGTAAGTCTGAGGCGGTTACAATATGCGCAAAAGTGGTGAGTAAGGGGGCTGATTAGCCCTATAACGCCGGGCGCGCCGCTGAAACTGAAATACCTGGCCGGGCCGTTGCGGCGGATCTTTACCGGTTCAAGCCTGCCGACACGCTCCACGCGCTCTCTGATTATGTCGGTCGGTATGTATTTATCTTCGCTCCAGAAGGTTGTGGACCCTATAGGCATATATTCGATGAATCTTATATGCCTTGAGCTATTCAGCGTCAGCCTTGCGAAGTCTTCTATTTCATCGTCATTCAATCCTTTGATGGGCACCATGTTTATCTTTACCGGCAAGAGCCCCGCCTTTTCCGCAGCGTCCATACCCTCCAGAACAGCCTGAAGGTCTCCACCCCGCGTTATCTCACGATAACGCTCCGGTTTCAGTGAATCGAGACTTACATTCACCCTGTTCAGACCCGCTTCCGCCAGCTCCCCTGCCATAGCTACAAGCAAAAGCCCGTTTGTCGTCAGGCTTATATCGTCTATACCGCTGATCCCCGCTATGGACGAGACAAGACAGGAAAGGTTCTTTCTGATAAGAGGTTCTCCGCCGGTCAGCCTTATCTTTCTTACGCCGTTGGCGGCAGCGATGCGCACAATCCTTACTATTTCCTCATAACTCAATATCATTGAGTGGTCCAGAGGTTTTACTCCCGAAGGTGGCATGCAGTAGACGCATCTGAGGTTACAGCGGTCGATTACGGATATCCTCATGTAATCGATTACGCGCGAACAATTATCCCTGATCCCGCTCATAATACAATTATTATTGCGTGACTGCAACCGGTTTGACAACCCCCTGCGTTTTCGGCCACAGAAAGGTTTGCGATATCAGTTCTTCCTTTTGGTTTTTTTTGAGGCCGGCGCCGATTTTGATATCTCTTTGAGTTTCTTCTTTGCAAGATCGGCCTCTTTTGTCTTCGGATATTTCTCTATCAGACCTTCGAGAATATCTTTGCCGGCAAGTCTGTTGTTTTTGCCGCTCAGATTGAGGAAGGAATACGCCTGCTTGAGCATTGCGCCTTTAGCCTTGTCGTGTTTGCGATATTTTTTAATGAATTCTTCATAAGCAAGAATTGCTTCTTCATACTTCTTTTCAGAATAGTACGCTTCACCGATCCAGAAATAGGCGTTGGGCGCGAGGCCCTCTTTGGGATATTCCTTAATAAAGCGTTCAAACATCTTTCTCGCAGCGCCGTATCTTTTTTCTTTCAGGGCAATATGGGCTTCATCATATATCTTTGCAGCCGAGTCCGGGCCCTTTACAGAAGCGCTGTTTTTTGGCGCAGCCTGCTTTTCGTCTGATGCAGTCGAATCCCCGGCGCCGTCTCTTGCGGCTGCAGCCCTTATCCTGCCGTTGTCTCTCTTTTCGGAAGATCTTATCCTTCCGCCGTCTTTTGGCTGACCTTCGAGCGAAGCGATCCTGGACTTCAGAAGTTCGAGTTCCGACATGATATCCTTCAGAGTCTTGTCCTGAAAATACTTGTTCTCGTCAAAGCGTCCCCTGAGGGTCTGCAATTCCTTGGAGAAGTCTGATATCTGCGAAAGCAGGGTCGACTGATTCTCCTTTACGACTGAAATGCCGCTGGTCTGATTCTTGATCTGGGTCATCTCCCTTTCGAGATTAATAAGTGTGCTCCTGTTCTGGGCCTCTTCATCCGATGCGCACCCGGCCAAAAGAAGCGTTACTGCAAACAGGACGGGAAACAGGAAACGCTGAAGGACCGTTACCTGTGAAAACAAATTGAAAGACTCTATCACCTTTCCTGTTCCCCGTACTTTTTCCATGGTCTAGTATGCCGCCTCAGGAACTACGAAGTGGTCACGCCTGTTCTTTGCCCAGCATGCTTCCGTTGATTCGGTGCAAATCGGCTTTTCCTTACCATAGCTGACGGTGCTGACGCGGGAAGACGCAATGCCAAGCGATATGAGATACTGCTTGGCGGCTGTTGCCCTTTTGTCTCCGAGGGCGAGGTTATATTCCTTTGTGCCCCTCTCATCGCAATTGCCTTCAACCGTAATGTTTACACTCTTTTTGGAAAGAATGTTTGCCAGTTTCTTCAACGTGCCCTTTGAAGATCCATCGAGGTCATACTTGTCAAAGGCAAAATAAATATCGCCTATCCTGCCCTCAATGTCCTTTGCGGCAGCGTTGACATCCTGATCCTGCTGCGCCTTCTGAGCTGCGCCGTCAGTTGTGCGGGCCGAGTCCGAAGGCTTGTTAGCCTGCGGAGTTGAACACCCAACCAGTACAGCGACCATCAGTACTGCGAGTAAAACTAGTACATACTTCCTCATCAAAAAATACCTCCTCCTATAAGGTTATTAGTCCGACATCTGCTACTTTACCAGATATGACCAGTCAATGTAAAATTCCCGACCCCCCGAAAATAAAGTAGCGCCGGCAACATAACGAACCCGCAAACCGTACTTGCTTTCAGGGAATATCGCTCTCTTCCCAGCTCACCTTTTCGATACAGTTTATCGTCTTTATTCTTTCAAGCACATGCTCAAAGCTTACGGGTTTTCGATGCGAAAACCGGATCTTATAAACGGCCCTGTCGTCCTTTAGATCGTAAGAATAGTTGATAAAATGCAGAGAAATTTGTTCGTATTGCAAAAATATTTCTTTTATCTCCTCTATCGGGCTCAGTGTGCCGTTGCATTTCAGGGTCAGTATTATGAATTCTGTGCGCGGCATTGTGATCTTCAGCCGGCGGAGTCCCACAAGAAAGAGCAGACTGATAAAGGCGGTAAAAAGGGCCGGCGCAATCAGGTTGGCGCCGACAGACAAACCTATTCCGGTCACAAGCCAGAGACCAGCCGCAGTTGTAAGCCCCTTAACAGAACCCTTGCCCTTTATGATAGCTCCTGCGCCCAGAAATCCCATGCTGGCTATGGCATAAGATGCGATCCTTCCGGGATCAACGGCGACTACAGACTGGAATCTGCTTGCGCCGCCGAACATCTCCTCCATGTGAAGTGAAAGAAGCATCATCAGGCAGGCCCCCGTGCTTACCAGAACATATGTGCGCAGGCCCGCTGCCTGACCGTGGGCCTCTCTTTCAAGGCCGATGGCCGCTCCGATCAGAGCCGCGATCATAAGTTTGATCATATCGTCCATATGCATCCATTCCATAAACAAAGTGTAGCAATAAACACGCGCCGCTGAAACATCATGACCGGCTCCGGATAAACAGAACCCGGAGAAGAATATGACTCCGGGCTCTGCATGTTCAATTCAGATCGTCTATTTTTGGGTTATCATTTTAATCACGGCGTCTGCCTCACGGTATCCGGGCAAAACCCTGCCGTCGGAAAGAACCATTGCAGGAGTGCCGTTAATACCAAATTCGGACGCCAGTTTCTTGTTGTCTTCGACTGCCGTGGTATCGCATTCAGCCTTTTCGATCTTCTTCCCGGCAAAGTTGTCTTCGAGCATCTGTAAAGATTTCTTGCATATTATGCTCTTCGATTTCCACTCCGCATCGGGATGCATCGGCAGAGGCAGCATCTTTATGAAAAAAACGATATCCTTGCGTTTCTGGAGAACCTTTTTAATCTCCGCATGCATTTTGCTGCAATAGGGGCAATCCGGATCGGTAAATACGATAACCCTGAATTTTGCATTTCCGGAGCCCATGACAAGAGCATCGTCAAGAGGTATCTTCGATGTGTCCACCTTGTTCATTTCTTCGAAGCGCTCCTTGGTGAGATTCCTTTTGTCCTTGATGTCTATGATCGCGCCGCTGATAAAGTACTTTTTCGAACAGTCTATATAAACAATTCCCTTGTTGCTGCCTGCCTGAATCATAACTTCCGAGAGCCCTATAACAGGCGCCGGACTCACATTCAATATCTTGACATCCGGGATGGCGTCCTTCAGAAGCTCCTTTGCCTCATCGCTTTTCAGGACAGGGGCCTTCATGCAATCATACGCCATTTTTTCCTGAGCCCCTTCAGGTCCTGCGCATGCCTGCGCCGCAAATGCAAATAACATGATTCCAGCAACAAAGAAAATCTTTTTCATCAATTACCCCCAGTTTATAATTATAGTCTCATTATTATGTAAGATTAATAATATCATAACATGACATGTAGAACAAACATAGTGCATAGAGAATGCCCCACGCCCGTGAGATATTTATTTGACTGCATTTTTTGGCAGATATTTTTTTACGACACCGCTAAGGGCTACCGGAGTGGTAATCATTTTCTGGAGGAACTCATTGGCTCCGTTTTCCTTTGCCCTTTTTATGTCATAAAGAATACCTTTTGCCGACAACACAATAATAGGGATATGCTTCCATTTCAGATTATCTCTTATAGTCGATATGATACTCAAACCGTCAGTATCGCTATAATAAATTTCCATAATCACAAGATCCATATCCTTTTCAGTCATCAGCCTGAGCGCGTCGGTCCCTGTCGACGCCTCAAACACAATATATCCGTCGCTTACAAGTTTACCCTTGTACAGTTTGCGCTTCATAGGGTCGGCATCGATATGTAATATCCTTTTGTTCGTAATATTCGACACATTCGCCAACCTGCTGTTTACGTAACTGCTCAACATTTCACGCTGCAGGGCGGTAAGATCCAGAAAAGTCGCGCCTATACCGATGTCCTTCTGTGCATGACAAACCTTGGCCTTTGCCCTAAGTGTGGTTCTGCTCAACGGCATTTCGACATTGATAATCGAGTCGGGTGAGAAATAATAGCCGGTGCTGAGGAAAAAGCCTCCTTCACTGAGCGACGCTCCGAGCGTCTTGACTATGTTGTTGACCATAATATGCTCTCGATAGTCTATTCTCTTGTTCCTCCGCAAGTCCTGCATTTCTATTACCTCCTCATAGTAATGCTCTCCCGGCCCTTTATTAATTATATGTTATCAACTTAAGAGTGTCAAATCAGCGCTACCAGCAGTAATTTTACGGCGGGAATTACACCACCTTAAAATCTCAAAGATCTCCGCAGGCAGCTGAGGTGGTCGGGTTTGTTTGGACAGGGGCAAGAGGTTTTTAAGTGATAAGCTGCCCTTAGTCATATTGCCACCTTCTTCTGAGGTAGCATAGTCCAGTA
>JGI20214J51088_10000153_pt1 | contig 49611 bp, 37 predicted proteins | sample WetSurMetagenome_FD_51088 | JGI IMG/M metagenome (IMG submission 51088) | reverse complement strand
AGCACTTCGCGATTATCTATTTTTTCGAATATAAGGTCGACCTTATTTAATCCTTTATTTTCCATGGTATCGGATTTTTATTTTTGCATATAATCTTTAATAATCTCGCTCACTTTTTCAGGTGTCAGCTCTGTGTAAGGCATTTCATTAATCAGAATTGCCGGGGCTTTATGACACCATCCGATACAATTGGTCTCAACGAGACTGAATTGATTGTCGGGCGTTGTTTCACCTACCTTTATTTTAAGTATCTCTTCAAGAGTCTGAATAATATCACTCTTCCCTTTCATTGAGCAGGTTATTGTTTTACAGATTCTGATAACATACCTGCCTTTCACCTGAGTGTCGAGAAAGGTGTAAAAAGAAGCTGTTCCNTAAACTTCAGCNGCCGAGATATCGAGCTCNTTTGCAACTTCAACCATAGCCTCATCAGTGAGATAATTATGCTTTTGCACTATCTCCTGAAGTATAGGCATAAGGCTCTCTCGTTCGTGACCATGTTTGTCGGACAACTCCTTGACTAGATTTCCTACTTGATACATTTCTATTTGGTTTTAAGGTAATTAAATAAATTTTTCAACTATTTAATAATCGTTTTTTAAGTGCTGTTAAAATAATAACAATACTTTTCAAAAAAAACCCACAAATGTCATTGTTGCTAATTTAGAATGAAAATAAAGAAAGTTATTGGGCTATTCAGATGTTCCCGCTGATCGCTTTCCGAGACAAAACATTGGAAAACATTTCTGATTCACAGAAATATGAAAATGAGGGATAAAATAAATAAAATGAGTGACTTGACAGAAACAGAATAACCGAAACCAAACCATTTTGTTAATCAGAAAAATCAAGGCCCTGACTGAAATTCACACTTAATAACCTGATAATTTTGTGACCTTTATATAAAGTTATTAGCTTAAAACAGGCCTAATTCTTCACCACAGAAATACTGCTAAGCAGTGTAATATTTTGAATATTGGAATAGTTATACTGGTATAACCCATCATCACCTATCAGTACTAGAACATCTCCAACGGGTATTACATCGTATGCTTTTATGTTTGGGTAGGAATATATAAGATGGTCTGTAATATGCATCGGATCAGCTGCATCATAGACTTTCAATCCTGCACTGCCATCGCATATAAAAAGAAGATCACCATCTTTGCCCAACCCATGGGGATTGATCATCGGATATGAGATAACCATTTTAGGCAGACTGATATTTTTTATGTTTACAATATCAAGACTATTAAGGTTTCCACCACAATTTGTTCCGGTTCTGAGGGTTACATAAGCGAGTGTATCATCGACTACTACCGGGTCACAACTTCTTGCATGAGTAAAGAAACCTATTGATGTTGGTGATGTTGGATTTGAAATGTCAAATATTGCCATACCTGTTGTTGTACCCAGGAACATAGTATTTTTAGTAAGGAACATTGTTTCCACATTCCAACCAGGATAAATATCATTAATTTTTGAAGGAGTTGTTTTGTTTGTTATATCAAATACTTTCAGGGTATTCTTATCCATCACATAAAGAACCTTATCCTTAATACCGAATCTTGCCATTGATCCTCCGATACCTACTCCGCTTCCACTCACACCGGACGAGGCGCCTGATGAATTTGATTTATCCATATAAGCAAAACTGCTCAACCAGTAAATTGGATAAGGATTGGGATTATAATTAATTCTTTCTTTAATGGTTCTTAATTCCCAGTCAATAACGACACCCTTTTCTATATCAACATTCCCTGTGGGATAATCAGTTTTTGAAGCAGGAACAGTGTAGGGAAGAATATCTTTTATTCTTCCGACCTCATGAATATTGTCGATATTCTCCACATCGAGCACTACAAGATCCACATAACTATCAACATACATTATATAACCCGATATTGAAATATCTATCACTCCGGGGATCTTAACAAAAACCTTGTGTACAGGTGAAGAAGGATTGGTATTATCAAAAACATGAATTCCTTTAAGTTCTTCAACAATGAAAATATAATTATCTTTAAAATAGATCTTCCCCGGATTTTTAAGGTCAGTATTTTGTTCATTAACTATTGCTGAACGCAAATCTGTATATGACAAATAAACAGGAGCGTATCCCTTATATTCTTTATAAGTAGCATCTTCACAGGAATAAAAGAATATTGAAAACAAAGGAAGAAGTACAATAATTGGAATGATTTTTGCTTTCATGAGAGGTAGGTTTAGTTTCATTTATTGAAACAAAAATCATGCTAAACTACTAACCTTTTATCCTGAAAAATCATGAAAAAACAGTCTGCAATTGTTATAATGCTGATATTCATTATCTTTCCGCTGGCAGCACAGAAAACAAAAGAAGCACTTTATCTTAAAAACGGTAGCATAATCTATGGAAGATTAATAGAGGCCAATGAAACTCAGTACAAATTTAAAACTTCAGATGGAAGTCTTTTTGTCTACTCCATACCTGAAGTCGAAAAAATAGTTAATGAAACACCACTGTTTAACGGTAGAAAAAGAAGTGGTATTGGATTTGCAATTGAAGGAGGTTTACTAGTCGGCGCTCAAAGCTCTCAGTATAAATCTCCATTCAGTTTTAACATTCTCGGAAATGTTACCGTTAATACAAAAAATATTATTGGGTTGGGATCAGGAGTAGAATTTCTGGGGCAACCTTTTACTCCGCTTTTCCTTGAATATAAGTATATGCTTACCGAGAGAAAAACAGCACCTTTTATCTTCGTGAGAGGCGGGAAATTATTTCATCTGAACGGCGATTCACAGAAAAATGATTATGTTTATTCTCAATACAATTATGAAAAATCTTATGAAGGGGGCGGCTCTTTTACAATTGGGACAGGCATATCATGGGCAAAAGACGATAGTGAGACATATCTCAGTTTTGCCTATAGAAATGTCCATACCAGTTATACAGAAAGGTACTATAATACACAGCCAGCCACATATAAAACCGCTTACAACAGGTTAGAGATTAAATTCGGACTTGAGTTCTGAGAATATCAAGTGAAAAGGTTGTCAGCCGATTGAAGAAGCAAATCAAGATATCGCAGGTGTAATTTTTCATTTATCTTATTCTTCCAAATCCAACGGGACCCAAACATCAACCCTGGTACCTGAAGGATTGCCTGCAAGGTTATGTAAATCAGTTATAACGTGTTTTATTGGCTTCTTATTTATCTGGTTGAGTATATCATAAAATTCTCCTGTAATCTTCAATCCCTTTCCTGTAGACGTGCTGCGCCCTGCGGCTTTGACTCTTCCAATTCCGTTGTCCTCAACAGTAAGCTTAAGATACTCCATTTCTCCGATAACTTTTAATTTCAATATTCCAACATAAGGAAGTGGCACAATTCCATGTTTGATCGCATTTTCTGCAAAAGTATGTAAAACCAGCTTTGGTACCAGTTCTCTCTGGGTAACAGTATCTCCGATTTCAATTTCATAATTAAACTTATCACCGTATCTCAGTTTTTCAAGGTCAAGATAGGTAGTTACAAATTCCAGTTCTTCAGAAAGTGTACGATATACACGTTCAGCATCATTTAACATACACCTAAGCAATTGAGTAAACTTTATCATATAATCATATGCAGACTGACGGTCTTCAAGATAAATAAGTGAAGCAACTGAATTAAGTGTATTGAAGGTGAAGTGCGGATCAAGCTGGGATTTGATACCCAACAGCTGAAGTGTAATCAATCTTCGCTTTAAACTCTCTTTTTGAATTACCTGCCAGGTATTAATCCTTTTAATAAGAATAATGAACAGGAAGAACAACAAGTAAATGCCCGGATATGCAAGGTAATCCAGATAATAAAAGTTGTTTCTTTTCAGTGTAAGAAAATAGCTGCTCTCCCCTGATCTCAAGAATAATTTATGCACATGATCCCTGGAAAAATAATGTGAGAATTTCCACATCGTATCAGGGGTTTTAATTGAGATCTCCGTTAACTTTTGCAATCCTGCACTGTATATGACCAGCTTCTCCTCATCTTCAGAATAGAGAAGGAACTCATCATCACCATCACCATTGATATCAGCCTGAAATGGCAATATTCTGGATTTGAAGGGTAAGTAAACTGTTTGTATTACATCCAGATTATCATCAAGTTCAAGCAATCTATCATCAAGAATATAAATTCTATCCGCTTTATTATAACTGGTAACAAAAAGATAGTAATAGTGGTTTGTGCTAAAATCACTTAAAAGACGGTATCTGATAAGTTTTCCCTTCGGAGTGTATATTAAAATCCGTGATTTAAGAACTGTGGTATCAGTTCCTCCGCGCCAATGTGCCAACACATATCCTTTTTCTTTACCATTGTCAAAAGTTCTTATATCCAGACCATTTACGTAACCTGGAAATTCCTCGGGAGGAAATTCAAACTTTAAATCCTCATTAAATACCATGAACCATGTACTGCTGTCAGAATAAGGTACCTTTTTGCCAAAATTTCCACAGGAGGACATGGTCCCGAAAATCTCAGGTTTCATATCACCGTCTATATCATACATCCTTGGATTCATGCCTATTATTCCTGTAAACTCACTGGAAATAAGCTTTTTATTAATAAGATCGAAGGAATACATCCTTCTGGGGTCAGGCGCAAAACCTGTTGAGATACCAAAATAAACCTCATCCTTCCCATCTCCGTTATTATCAAAAAAACCGCAAGGATTTAAAATAGAGGTTACTTCACCCTTAATATATCCTATTTTTGTAATGAAAATCCGGTCCATCCTGGTTCCATGAGATCCAAGAATTTCATTCATATTAAGAAATAATGAATCCCCACTATGAGTGAAAACATATATTTCATTATTAAGGTCGTGGTCATAATTCCCAAAAAATATATCAGAAACATTGGTGTTTAAACTGTCAGAAAGATTCCACTGATCATAAAAACGAAGATCATTATCCCTGATGCCAATATAAAAAAAAGGAAGTCCTTTCGCAGTGTATACTATTTCAGAAATGGAGTCTGAATTCAGATCCGTATACAAATACTGACCGGTGTGCTTTTCAGAAGGTTCAACAAGCAACGTAAATCTTGAACCGATTGAAGGAATAAAAAAAGCTATTATTATTGCCGGGGCCAGAGCGAGAAATCCGGAAGAATAGATAATTTTCTTTAAAAGGGTTCCACCTTTCATTTTTTACATTATATCAAGATCCTTAAGGTGATTCCTGGGAATTTTCAGTATGACAGATTCTCCATTTCTGACCAGAGTAACGGAACTTTCTTTTCGGTCCAGAATTGTGATATATTCAAAATTAATAATATGTGATCTTCCGACTCTGATAAATCCATTTCCGGAAAGCAGTTCTTTAACTTTTCCAAGGTTCATTGAACACAGATGCTGCTTTTCGCCTGTACAGATTGTTGTATAATTACCATCAGCTTTACAGAAAAGTATATCAGCAGGATTTACAAAAAGAGTGCCCGTTCGTGTATTTACCCTGATCCGGGTTATCCTGTTCGAAACACCAACAGGTACCCCCTGCTTACCGGAAATTTGTTCCTGGTTCCTCTTTTCAATAAATTTTAAAATGCATTGTTTTAATTCCTTGCGATTCACCGGTTTAAGCAGATAGTCGAACGCCTGGTTCTTAATAGCTTTTATTGCATACTGGTCATATGCTGACACAAAAACAATCTCAGGCTTTTTGGCCTTCTGTGGAAGATCATGTATAAATGTAAACCCATCCTTTCCAGGCATTTTGATATCGAGAAATATAAGATCAGGATCATACTGATCCAACTCAGAATAGGCGGAGGCAACAGACTGAGCAATCCGGATCTCATTAAAACTGAGAGTTTCTTCCAAAAGTTTACATAACAATTTTCTGGCACCCTCTTCATCATCAACGATTAAAGCACTCAGTTTCTGGTCCATATCTTAATTGAATTTGACTATCATGATAAAAGTACAAAAAGATATCATATTTCAATTAACGATTCATGTATTTTTGTTCAAAGAGAATATTTAGATATTAAACTGTTTACATCTTTTTCTTTTTGCCTGACGTGAAATATATCAATTATTCCTTCCTGTTTTTTCTCTCGCTGAATAATCTTATTTTTGTCTGCATTAACTGAAATGCTAATTTAAATCCAGATGAACATAGATGTAAATCAACAGGCCGCCGATAACATCCGCATTCTTGCGATGGCAATGGTAGAAAAGTCAAAGTCAGGCCATCCCGGAGGTGCTATGGGAGGAGCCGATTTTATCCATATCCTTTTTTCCGAGTTTCTGAATTTCGATCCCACAGATCCAAAATGGATCAACCGTGACAGGTTCTTTCTTGATCCCGGACATATGTCACCTATGCTTTACTCTATCCTTACTCTGACCGGCCATTTCACTACAGAAGAATTAAAAAACTTCCGGCAATGGGGAAGCCCCACTCCAGGACATCCCGAACTTGATGTAATGAGAGGTATTGAAAATACATCGGGACCATTAGGCCAGGGTCATACCATGGCGGTCGGAGCTGCTATTACTGAGAGATTTCTTGTTGCCAGGTTCGGTGAATTATTTGCACATAAGATATTTACATATATTTCCGATGGTGGCGTTCAGGAAGAGATTTCACAAGGTGCGGGTCGTATTGCCGGCTATCTTGGCCTTTCCAACCTTATAATGTTCTATGATTCAAATGATATTCAACTCTCTACTGAAACTAAGGCTGTAACAATTGAAGACACAGCAATGAAATATAGTTCATGGGGATGGAGGGTAATAAAAATCGATGGCAACCATCAGGGTCAGATAAGGGAAGCTCTTAAGGCAGCCGTAGATGAGAAAGATAAACCGACCATAATAATCGGAAAAACAATAATGGGGAAAGGGCTTTTAGACAATGACGGAAAGTGCTTTGAAAGAAAAACCTCCACACACGGGATGCCTGTAAGCGAAGCCGGCGGATCATTTGAAAAATCACTTATCAATCTTGGAGGAAATATAGCCGATCCTTTCCGGATTTTTGAAGAGGTAAAACAATACTATAGCAGGGTACTTGCTCAGAAAAGTAAAACTGCTGAAGAGTGGAAAAAAAGAAAAGCTGAATGGGCACTGAAGGAAAAAGAGCTCGACAGAAAGCTCCATTCATTCTATTCTATGACGATTCCTGATATTGACTTTAAAGCAATTCCTCAAAAAGAGAATTCAGCAACGCGGGCTGCTTCTGCTTCAATTCTGAGCCTGTTTGCCACACGAATTGAAAATATGATCGTAGCTTCAGCTGACCTGGCAAATTCGGATAAAACAGACGGATTCCTGAAAAACACACACCCATTTGTTCAAGGTGATTTCACCGGGGCATTTTTACATGCAGGTGTATCAGAGCTGACTATGGCCTCNATCATAAACGGAATGGCGCTTCATGGAGGTGTTATTCCGGCCTGCGGCACATTTTTTGTCTTTTCTGACTATATGAAACCAGCAGTAAGGCTNGCCTGCCTGATGGGTNTNCCTGTTAAATATATTTGGACTCACGATGCTTTCAGGGTTGGAGAAGATGGNCCCACACACCAGCCGGTTGAACAGGAAGCACAATTGCGTCTTATGGAACATCTTAAAAACCATCACGGAGANAACAGCATGCTTGTTTTAAGACCTGCCGATTCTGCAGAGACTACTGTAGCCTGGAAAATGGCCCTGGAGAATAAGAAGACTCCANCTGCCCTGATCCTTTCTAGACAAAACATTAAAGATCTTCCCTCCGATAATAATAACAGGTTTTCCGATGCTTTGAAATCTGAAAAAGGAGCTTATATTGTTCAGAATTGTTCAGAAAAACCCGATATTATTCTTATTGCCAGTGGATCAGAGGTTGCAACTCTTGTTGAGGGTGCAGTTCTGTTACGGAAAAATAAACTCAATATCAGGATTGTTTCTGCTCCTTCCGAAGGATTGTTCCGTAATCAATCTGAAGAATATCGTAAATCAATTATCCCTGAAAACATACCTGTTTTCGGATTAACTGCAGGATTATCAGTCACTTTGCAAGGTCTTGTCGGACCAAAAGGTACTATATTCGGAATGAACAGTTTCGGCTATTCGGCTCCTTATAAAGTTCTTGATGAGAAGTTTGGATTCACTGCTGAAAATGTTTTTAAACAAGTAACGGAATACCTGGAAAAATATAATAAGTAAATCAGGTAACTATTGTGAAATTGCAGAGACGTTGCATGTAACGTCTCTAACTCTGTGCAACAATATGTTAAGAAATTACTCAGAGAGCTCAGAGGTGTCACAATTTGTCCCGATATTGGGTGAGTTCCACTGAGGACTTTATCAAAAGTATTTTGTCATATAATCTGTAAAAGCAGAGACGTTGCATGCAACGTCTCTACCTTGTCGTAATAAGCTATCTATTAAGCTATCTATTACGTTTTTATAAACTCCTCCAGTTTCTTCAAAAGAATGCTTTTACTTATTGGTTTACTCAGGTAACCATCGCATCCTGCTGCGAGTACTCTGTCTTCGTCACCCGACATAGCATATGCAGTTATTGCGATTATCGGGACTGCACTATTTAAGAGTTTTATTTGCCGGGTGGCTTCAAGACCATCAATTTCGGGCATCTTAATATCCATAAGGATCAATTGAATATCAGGATTCATCATGAACAGCTCGATGGCTTCCCTCCCATTGGAAGCATGATAGATTTTTGCTACTTTCTCCCGGGTAAGAAGAGTATTTAGATAGTAAAAATTTGTTTCGTCATCTTCTGCTATCAGGATTGAGGCTCCGGCCAATTTTAATTTATGCTCAATTCCGGAAATAACTGTTGTACCTAACAGATTATCTTTCATATACGGAATTGTGAAGTAAAAACAGGAACCGGCTCCGAGTTGAGATTCAACCCTGATCTCTCCTCCAATTACATCGATCATCCCTTTTGCTATGGATAATCCAAGGCCGCTTCCCTCTGTAATCATTAAGGGTCCACGATCTTCCTTGACAAAAAAATCGAATACAAGATCAAGCGACTCATTTCCAATTCCGACCCCGGTATCTTTTACAAAAACCTCAATAAATTCCTCTTTAGCAAAATAGCCATAAGAAATAGTTCCTTTTTGAGTAAACTTAATTGCATTGTTAAGAAGATGCGCTAAAATTTTATGAAAAATCTCAGGATCTGAATTCAGAGTTAAATCTTCAGTGAACTCAGGAATATGAAGAACCAATTCTAAATCCTTAGCGGAGCATATCTCTTTATAATCCTCAAAAACACTCCTGAGATGACTCGCGGGAAGAAAATCTTTTTTATGAACGGTAAGACTCCCTGAAGTTATCAATGAGATATCCATATAGTTAGTAATCGTATTAAGCAGACGATCACTACTTTCATGCAACATAAAAAGGGAATCCTTTCTCTCCTCATCAGAAAGGTTGGTCTGCGATATTAATTCAGCAAAACCCAGAATCCCGTTTAAAGGAGTACGCACTTCATGTGAAATATTGTTCAGAAATGATGTCTTCAGCTTATCACTTTTTTCTGCTTTTTCCTTTGCCAGTTTCATTTGTTCAGATGCTCTGACACGTTCTGTTATGTCAGTTGCCATAACCAATCTCATACTCCGGCCATTTTTCTCAGGCAGTGCATGAGAGAATATCTCCACAGGAAACATCGTTCCATCCTTCCTTCTGTGGTGAATTGACGTTGAATGAAATGTATCTTTTCTAAGCTGGTTGACGGATTCTATCAATTGATGGATTTCATCTTCCCGACGCAGATCTTTAAGCGTCATTGAAGCAAATTCATCTCTTGTATAACCATAAGAAAGTACTGTGGCATCATTTACCTCAATAAACTCTAAAGTTCTGGTATCAAAAATATATGTTGGAGCCGGTGTATTCAGGAACAATTCGCGATATCGTTGTTCATTTGCAACAACTGCAGCTTCCATTATTTTCTTATCAGTTATATCTTCTTTAGTACCAAGGTAATGCGTGATTTTTCCCATCTCATTTTTAATAGGTGAAATAGCCGCATTTTCCCAAAACAAGTCACCGTTCTTCTTTTTATTATGAAATTCACCTTTCCATTCATTACCGGCTTTTATAGTATCCCACAGAACTTTGTATTCTTCTTTTGATTTTTCTCCCGAGCTAAGTATCCGGGGGTTCAGACCTATCAGCTCTTCCTTTGAATAACCAGTTATATTACATAACTTCGGATTTACATATTCTATCAGCCCGTCAGTATTAGTAATTAGAATTGAAGCCGGGTTTTGCTCAACGGCAAGTGACAATTTCCTTAGTTCGATTTCCCTGTTCACCTTATCAGAGACATCTCGCAGCAGACCCAGGACCCCTGTGATTTCGTTTCCGGTTTTAAAAACAGAACCGGAGACTTCAGCATACAGATTTCTTCCATCTTTATGCTTAAATATCAATGACACACTGTTTGAAACATTAACCGAATTAAGAGCATTTTTAAAAAATGACATTGCTTTCTCATTTTCACCGTCTGTAAGGAAATCAACAAAAAATCTCCCGATATATGTTTCGGGAGAATAGCCAAGAATTGCAGATGAGGGTGAAACATATTTTATATTGCCATTTGTATCTGTTATAAATATTACATCAGAAAGGTTTTCAGCTATAGACCGGAACTTCTCTTCACTTTCCTTAAGTGCCACCTCAATCTTTTTCCTGTCTGTAATATCAAGGGCTGTAAATGTCACTCCCCTGGAATGATCAGTGACATCAAGAGGCGCAGAACTAAGTATTATATTAAGCAGAGTTCCATCCTTGCATTTAAAAATTGTTTCAATTGACCCTGTACCTTTTTCCTCAATCTGCCGATATTTAACAGTTCCAACTTTTTCAAATTCTTCCCTTGATTGATATAGTAGTTCTGAAGTTTTACCTATCAATTCATTTCTTTTATAACCAGTCATCTGGCAGAAGTAATCATTTACTTCCATTAGAATCCTGTCGACAACCAATCCTACACCTACGGGAGCAACCGCAAAGATACTCTGAATCTTTTCTTCACTTTCTTTCAATAAGAGATCTGATGCTCTTTTTTCTTTTTGGATCCTTACCTGTTCCAAAGCTTCCTTTACCGCAAAAGGCAACCTTGTCATATGTTCTTTAATAACATAATCCTGGGCTCCGGCTTTTATACATTCGACAGCAGTTTCCTCATTGACTGACCCTGTGCAAAGTATGAAGGGGATTTCAGGATCAAACTCTTTTGCAACCATAAGAGCCTGTAAACCGTTGAACGCGGGCATTAAATAATCTGAAATTATCAGATCTGGTTTAAACTCATTCAGAGCATTTATAAGATCTTCCCGTGTACAAACCGTGATGTGTTCAAAAGTTAACTTCTCCTTCCGGAGTTCAAGAACAGCCAGGTCGACATCTGAAGAGAGGTCCTCAACAAAAAGGATTTTAAGGAGATTCTTATTTGTCATCTTTTAGGGTTTTTAATATCCGGATGCTGGTTGAGAAGAAACCAGTAATGAAATCAAGCGCCTCTTCGCCATCGCTTACTCTAATAACCTCACCGGCAAGATTGGATTTTTTAAATGCCCTAATAGCAAGTTCAGCATCGTTGGGATTGTCTTCAACAAGAAGAATATCAACTTCATTGTCCATTGTGACAGAATTAAGAGGGCTGTGATTAAAGGTTAGTGGTTAGTGGTAGCCTTATACTATATTATCAGCTCATTACAGGATTATATCATCTTAATTTAAATATTAATATTTCAAATATATGAAATGTATTATGATAATTCTAAAAATACTAAATACTAACCACATATCACCTATCACTAAACAATATCTTTAGCGGGTAAACTGAACCAAAATGAAGCACCATGTCCCTCTTTACTCTCAGCCCATACTTTTCCTCCATGTCTTAAAATAATACGCTGAACAATAGCTAAACCAACACCGGTACCCTCAAATTCATCAGCCCTATGAAGTCTTTGAAAAACTCCGAATAATTTATGTGAATAGTCCGGATTAAATCCTACACCATTGTCTTTCAAATAGTAAATATTAAAACCTTTTTCAGTATAACCACCAACCTTAATTTCAGGTTTACTTTTTTTTGATGAAAACTTAATTGCATTTGATATAAGATTTGTCCACACCAGCTTCAGATATGTCGGATCACCTATTGCATCCGGTATAGAATCGACAGTGAAACGTATATTATTCTTTACCTCGTCAGAAACAGATTCATTAAACATTGAAACTGCCATCTTGGTCATATCGACTTTTGAAACTTTATGTTCACTACGGGTAACTCGTGAAAGAGCAAGTATGTCAACAATAAGCTGGTCCATTTTTTGTGAATTGCTGCGGATAAGCCCCAGGAGTCTCTTTCCTTCCGGGTCAAGTGTTGATCCATAATCTTCAAGTACAAATTTTGAAAATCCGTCAATGGCACGTAGAGGAGCCCTAAGATCATGAGATACAGAATAAGCAAATGCCTGGAGTTCAGTGTTTGCAGCTTCAAGCTGAGCTGTACGCTCAATAACCCGTTCTTCAAGTTCATTATTCAATTTAAATAATTCTTCTTCAGATTGTTTTCGGTCGCTTATATCACGGAAATTTATTACAATTGCTTCAACTGTCGGATCGGCAAGCAAATTCCTGAATGTACTTTCAATCCATATCCAATTGCCCTTTTTATTAGCAAACCGGTATTGCAGGGTCGGAACATAGCAGGGATCTTCAAAAAGTTTAGTCAATTCGGATGTGACCTTTTTCAAATCGTCAGGATGCGTAAATTCGGACAGATTAATAGGAACTTCCTCTGAAACGCCGTAGCCATATATATTTCTCGCAGATGGACTAATAAACTTTAATTTAGCTTCTGCATCCAAAAGAGCTATTCCATCAGGTGCTTTTTCAATCAGAGCCTGGTAATGCTGTCCGATTTTCCGGATTTCTTCCTCAGCCTTCTTAATTTCTGTTATATCTCGAATGACACCGGTTATTCTTCCAGAGATTCTATCGTAAGTTGCACTTATTTCCAAAATTTTGTTTTTATACTCAATCTGGAAGTGTTTAACATTTTTACCCTGTAAAAGAGAAGTCACCACAGGAATTGACTTTTTGAGATTTTTTGCCGATAATATCTTTTTAATAATACTTGAAATACTCTTCCCAATCAATTCTTCTTTAGGTAATTCAATTATTTCCTCCAGGCATTTATTGATTGCCAGTACTTTCCCCTGAAGTGTGGTGTATGCAACACCTACATTCACACTTTCAAAAACATCCTTAAACAGTACCTCACTCTTCTTAAGAGCTAATTCGGACTTTTTTCTTTCGGAAATATCATGCAGGATAGATTGGTAGCTTCCGTCTGGCATCATCTTGGTATGCATTTCAATCGGGATAATACTACCTTCGGAACAAAGTATATTCCGTTCATTTGTGAAGGTAATTCCTTGCTTCAGAAGATCGTATCTCAGCGGAATTCGTTTCAATTCATCCTTTGTAAAAAGAACATCTATATTAGATCCTATGAGTTCATCTAAAGTTCTTCCGGTAATTTTAAGCATTTTGGTATTAGCACCTGTTATTACTCCTTCATGATTTCCAAGGAGTATCCCGTCAGGAGCTAGTTCAACCAATTCCCGGAACATGGTTTCACTCTCCTTTAATGATGCTTTCAATATATTTGTCCCGGTTACATCCCTGGTCAGGGATAATATGTGTGAAACACCTTCAAGATCAATAACCGATGCCGACATGAGACCATTTCTTATAGTACCATCTTTCATTCTGAATCTGGTCTCCAGATTAGAATACTTTCCATATTTCTTAAGCCCTTCTGCAAGTTTTTCCCTGTCACCCTCATCAACCCATATATTCAATTCAATTGAGGTTTTACCAATAACTTCTTCTTCAGAATAACCGGTCATATTTATAAAACCATCATTAACTGAAACATACAGCCCGTCGCTCAACCGATTAATATTGATTGAGTCTGGGCTTGTAAGAAATGCCTTCCTGAATTTTTCTTCACTTTTTATAAGTGCTTCTTCTGTCCTTTTCCTTTCTGTTACTTTTAAAGAAAAAGAGGTTACACCGATTATTTCATTCAGCTCATTGTATATTGGGTTGTACCTGGTTTCATAATACTGACGATCCAGATCGCCAAATTCTTCAATAGTTATATGACTTTCACCTGCAAAAGCCTTAATAAAATTTATCTTCGATTTGATTTTGTCATCTTTATTTGAAATACAATCGATAAGGTTCATCCCGGGTTTTATCTCAATACCGTAGGTGTGAAGCATGACTTCTTTGTGATATTCATTAAATGCCAGATAATTATATTGTCTATCGATAGCAAGGATTATAACGTCTTTCGGACTATCCAAAAGAGCTTTGAGAAGGATCTTGTCGTCGTTAATATTCTTTTTGATGGTCAGTATCCTGTTTCCAGCTTTTATCCTTGAAAATAACTTGCGGAACTCAACAACAACTCTCATTTTATTAATCTTTTTTTTTCAAATTGTCGGATTTTATGATTGTCTGATTGTAAAGAAGAAGGTGCTCCCCTTCCCGATTTCGCTATCCACCCAAATTCTGCCACCATGCTTTTCAATAAACTCTTTACACAGTAATAATCCCAAACCTGTACTTGATTCTCCGGCAGTTCCAGGCCTGCTTGTCTTTTCGTTTATCTGAAAGAGTTTGTTTCTCAATTCAGCTGTCATGCCAATTCCTGAATCAGCTATTTTAACCTCAACTAAATGATCTTCTCGCGTGGAGGTTGTAACGGTTACCTTGCCTCCGGCCGATGTAAATTTAATTGCATTTGAAACCAGGTTCCTGATAACAGAATCCAACATGTGATTGTCAGCAAATACTTCTATTTCCTGAGGAACTGAAACCACAATTTCAATATCCTTTTTCCGGCCAGATTCAGAAAGAACATCAATGCACTCTTCAATTTTTGTCTTCAGATTAAGTTTTTCAGGAAAGAAATCCATCCCACCACGTCTCAGTCGTGACCATTCAAGTAGATTTTCAAGAAGACTGTAGATATTAGTTGCAGACGTTTTCATACTCCCCGTAATCTCTCTGATCTCTTCCATACTCATTGTTTCAATTTCTTCATTAATTATCTGAGTAGCACCAACAAAAGCACTTAAAGGGCCACGCAGGTCATGTGCCATAATAGAGAAGAATTTATCTTTTTCAGCATTTATTACCTGAAGCTGTTTGTTTTTCAGAATAATTTCTTCTTCTGCCAGTTTCCGTCGATTAATATCCATGATCGTCCCGACCATATAGTTAAGTTTCTTTGCCGAGTCATAAATCAATTCACCCAATCCATGTACCCATCTCTCATTGCCATCTTTTTTACGGACTATTTTATATTCTTTATCAAACCTCTCACCATTTTCAATAATATTTTTCTGAAGATATTGACCCATCGTTTCACGCCACTCGGGATGAATCAATTCTGTCCAGCCTTTTATTGATTTATCATATTCATTATTAATCCCAAAAATTGAATCAAGAATCTGAGAACTTATCCATGTTCCGGTTATAAAATCCAGTTTATAACTTCCCAATCCTGAAATTTTTTGTGATTCATTCAGATCCTTTTCACTTTCACGAAGAGCAGTTTCAGACAGCTTACGATCGATAGCAAAAGCGATCTGACTCCCGATAGAAATCAGAAATCTGACATCGTTTTCTGAAAATACATTTTCCTTTTCATAATGTTGAAGTACCAAAACTCCAACAACTTTTGAAGGTGTTTGAAGCGGGATTCCAATCCATGATGGTGAGTTTGAGCCGATTAACTCTACCTCATTCCGGGTAATAAGCTGATCAAAAATTTTCTGAGTTAAAAGAAGAGGTCTAACTGTACGGAATACGTATGCTGTACAACTTTTCCTCATCGAAACGGGCGCGGGTGTGGTATCGAACTTATCCACAAAATAAGGGAAACTGAAGAGTCCTGTTTCCTTATTATGAAGCGCGACAAAGAAATTCTCGGCATACACAACCTTGCCAAGGGAACTATGTATCAATTTCAGCAACTCATCGAGATTGGATGTTGTGGTTACTCCCTGGGTAATTTCATACAGAATCTGGTTCTCTAACTCCATTCTCTTCCGGTCGGTGATATCGGTAGCTACTCCAATCATCGCTATTGGTTCCTCCAGATTATTTTTTACAACAGCAGTGGAAAGAGAAACAAGAAAGTCACTCCCGTCTTTTTTGCGATTCAGAATTTCTCCTTTCCAGCCGCCACGAAGTGTCGCAGGCAGAATTTCCTGAACAACTTCCATTGGATTATTTGGTGATCTTATCAGGCTGATCGGTGCCTTAGAAAGATCAGATTCTGTATAACCATATGTATCGTTAAATGCCTGATTAAGAAATATTACTCTGTCGTTCATATCAGTTATTGTCACACACTCATTGATACTTTTAAGAGCGTTTGCCAGCAAGAAGAATTGTTCTTCAGATCTCTTCTGTTCAGTGATATCCCTGGATATACCGAATGTACCTATTATATTACCGTCATTATCATACAGAGGCATTTTTATTGTTGATACCCAGGTGTTATGACCATCAGTATGTGTCAGCTTTTCTTCTTTGGTCATTGCCTTACCGGTACTGACAATTGCCTGTTCATCCATATATGCCTGCTGCACATGTTCGCTGGAATAAAAATCATTATCCGATTTTCCTATTACCTCATCAGGATCATTTAATCCAAGAGCTAGTGCATGCGATTTGTTAACTCTGAGAAATCTGCTTTGACGGTCCTTGATATAGATAAAGTCGGTAAGGTTATTCATGAGAGCATTTAAAAAATATTTCTCGCGTGAAAGTGATTCTTCAAGTCGCTTATTTAAGGTAACATCCTTTACGATTATAAGCATATGGGCAATTCCATCCAGTTCAATTACTGAACCAGACATTATCGCATAAATGATATCACCATTCTTTTTCCTGAATATTGCTTCGAAATTTTCAATACTTCCTCTTTCTTTAATCTCACTGACAAGCTTGTTTCTGCTTTCTGGATCAGCCCATAAATTCAATTCAAATGCGGACTTTCCTATGACTTCTTCTTCTGAATATCCAAAAATCTTGACAAACCCATCATTAACAGACACATACGCTCCATCAGTCAACCTGTTAATTGTAACAGAATCAGGGCTGGTCATAAAGACTTTCCTGAATTTTTCTTCGCTAAGCCGGAGAGCATCTTCTGAGCGCTTCCTTGATGTGATATCATGCTGAACACCAATAAAACCTATTATCTCATCTTTATTATTGAGAATTGGATTCGCCGACCCTTCAACTGTTATTTGCCTTCCATCTTTAGTTTTATTAATATATTCAATACGAACTACTTCTTTATTGAGAATGGCTTCCCAGAATGTCTTATAGTATTCAGGAGCCATGGCACCACTTTTAAGAATGCGTGGGGTGGTTTTACCAATTACTTCATCGGAAGTATATCCATAAAGCTTAGTGAACTCAGGATTAACATATGTAATAAGGCCCTTCAAATCTGTGATAAAGATTGCCTCTCCGGATGATTCAACTGCCCTGTGAAGCTTTATAAGGTCGTCATTTGTCTTATCATTGATATCCATAGAATTTTCAAGTATTATTTCAGCAAATATGAATTCAAATACACAATAAAAGATTTTTTTGTGCTATTTGGGCATTTTTAATGCTTTTGCTCCCCAAAGATTCCTAAAGGATAGGTTAACTATCCTTTTGAAAAACCACAAGATAGTAAATTAATGGAATATTTATATGGCATAGATATACAAGGTTTTGGTCCTTCGTTTTTCTTTTTACCTTTGTGGCACTATATTAAAAAGATGCAATACGACATTAAACCCGGTATAAAGGGACTAATTTTTGATCTAGATGGTACATTGGCAGATACAATGCCATATCACCTGAAAGGGTGGAAAACTGCCTGTCAGAAATATGGAGCCGACATTGATACAGCATTTCTGCGGAAACACACAGGCAGTCCTGGCTGGATAATCGCAGATGAGATTATTAAAAAATGCAAACTCAACGGAAGTGTTACTGCTGACCAGATAATGAATGATAAACTTACCGAATTTTATAAACAGCAACATCTGGTTAAATCTATTCTACCAGTAGTTGAAATAGTGAAAAAGTATCATGGAATATTACCAATGGCTGTCGGAACAGGTGGTCACAGGGAAGCAGTTGAGCGCACCCTTGAAATAACCGGTCTGCGGGGGTATTTTGAAATAATAGTCACTGCCAACGATGTTGATAATTTCAAACCGCATCCTGAAACATTTCTCAAATGCGCGGAAATGATGAATGTAGCTCCTGAGGATATTGAAGTTTTTGAAGACGGGGACCTGGGAATTGAAGCTGCACTCGATGCCGGGATGACTGCAACGGACGTAAGATCATGGTATGATTCAAACTGGTAACAGCGCGGGGCACGCGGCACATAATACAGTAAAACGTTGGAGTTTCAGAGACGTACTGGTAAGTATTATCTAAAACCCTATCCCACACTCTTCGGTTCCTCCAAACTCTACCTGAATTGTTGCATGTCCTATCCTGAACCTTTCGTGCAACTCATACTGAATTGAAGTAATGAAGCTGACATCTGTCTGTATGTTGGTAGTAAGATGGACTGTAAGTGCCGAATCAGTAGTGCCTAAAGCCCATATATGAAGATCATGAATACCAGATACTTCAGGCAGATTTTGAAGCATTTTACGGACCTCATCAATTTCTATATTTTCTGGTACAGCATCCAGGGCAAGACTGACTGAGTCTATTAAAAGATGATAGGCACTGTAAAGTATGACCGAAATAATTGCAAAAGAGACTAATGAATCAATCCATTTGATTCCTGTCAGAAGTATTATTATACCAGCTACAACAACTCCCAGTGATACCAGGGCATCACCTACAAAATGGACAAAAGCACTTCGGATGTTAAGATCATGATTCTTTCCTTTCATAAACAGCCATGCTGTAAATGCATTCACCACTATACCTATTGATGCGACAATCGTTACACTGCTGGCATTAATCTGAACCGGATTGCTTAACCTTAAAATTGTCTCATATCCAATAAATCCAACTGCTACCAGAAGTAAAATTGTATTAAGCAGTGCAATAAGTATTGTCGACCGGCGAAATCCATATGTAAACTTCAATGTGGGTTTCTGTTGTGATAATATAATTGCAAACCAGGAAAACGCCAGGGCTAGTACATCACTAAGATTATGACCAGCATCGGCTATTAGTGCCATGGAGTTTGACCAGAATCCGAAAAGAGCTTCGAGTACAATAAATAAAACATTAATTGTAATGCCTGTTTTAAAAGCATTGCTCAGATTAATACTGCTGGTATTAAAATGTTTATGTTCCATAATCTTTAATTAGTCATCTAACAAGCCATCTCTCCTGCGTTTTTCTTGGCTGAAAGAAGGTTATAGGCACCTTTTGTGACAACCCTGGCCTTATTGTAATCAAATCCTTCAGGAAGGATGATCTCGGTAAAGCCTGTTCCTGAGACACCTTTTTTCACCTCAATCATCTTATATTCAGTAAATGGGAAACCAGCTTCTTCTTTCTCTTTTTCATAAATGAATATGTAATCCTTATCATCGAAACTTACTATTGCCTCCGAAGGCAGTGTTGTTACTTTATTTTCAGATTCTGCAATGTAGGCATTCACATACATTCCAGGCAAAAGGTTTTTACATGAACTTGTTACTTCTGCATAAACCATGAACGTCTTGTCATTACTTACAGATTTGCCGGTCTGATTGATGACAGCTTTGTGTTCTTCAGTTTCATTGTTAATAAAGAACCTGATATTCTGTCCTGCGGACACCTTATCAGCATCTTTTTCGAACAAAGTTAACTCAAGAAATAACTTATCGCTATTCACAATTTCAAACAATACATCAGTTGGGGAAACATATTTCCCGATATTGACATTTACAGATTTAAGGAAACCTTTAATCGGAGATACTAAGTTGACAGAGCTGCTGATATTATCCTCTTTTAGCTGATCAGGATTGATCCCTATCAATAGAAGTTTCTGCTCAAGTGATTTTACCATTGCTTTCAGGTTCCGGTACTCTACTGTTACCTGTTGGACATTTTGCTCGGAATAGACATCTTCTTTAAACAAATCGGTATGACGTTTAAAATCGGCTTCAGCAAAAATAAGTTTATTTTTAGCTTCAAGGTAATTCTGCTGAATATCAACAAAATCCTGGTTTTCTATCACGGCAAGTGTCTGGCCAAAGTTCACTGTATTCCCTGGCAGAAGTGTTGTATTTTTAATAAAACCTCCCAGAGGCATACATACAGTTGCAAGATTCTTTGGGGCAACTGAAACCACTCCGTTAACTTTGATTACATTACCAATGGACTGCATTTCAATAGAACCCAACTCAATATTGGCCAGACTAATCTGATCAGCACGTAATTCCACAATATTTTCAGGAAGTGTATCGGCTATTCTGGTTTCAACCGCAGAACTATTATTTGTTTTACATGATGTGAGGCAAAAAATTACTGCTAATAATACTGCTGAACTTCTATAAATTAATTTTGTCATGATGTTTATTAATTAGAATATTTTACCTGTTATATATTCAATAGAAATAATTGTCTGATTGCAATTGTTCAAAGCCTCAAGATAACTTTGTCGTATATCCAATGCCCTGTTCAGAGTCATCACATATTCGAGGTAATCCATTGCACCGGCTTTATAGCTTCTGGTTGCCTGATCAATTATCATGTCGGCTTCAGGCACAGCCTGCATCTCATAGTATTCAATACTTGAAGAGTATTTAGTGTACTCATCGAGCAAAGTCTGGTAATTGCTGACAATCGACCTGGAAAATGATTCAGCATCAGTTTGTGCGATGTTTTCATTTATTTTGGCAGCCTTGGCTCTTGAAGAGTAGGGAGCAAACCATAATGGAACAGAAATGCCTGCCTGAACTCCGGTAAATCGGAAATCCTTACCGAAATTACGTGCAGCTCCATTAACATCCTGGGTACCGATTATTGTCTGGCTGAAATAACCAAAGTTTAAGTCGGGCAGCATAAGGTTTCTTTCAAGTTTTTTCTCAATTTGAGATACTTCTACCTGCTGTTGAGCATAGTTCAGCGATGGATTATGTTCGACTGTCAGACTATCCCTCAGGGGAGAAAATTCAATTTTATGCAAAACATTTTCTGAAGGGACCATTTCTGATCTGCTATTCAGAATTGTCTTAAGTTTCCGGCTGAAGATTCCGATATCTGCCGTTATCTGAAACAGCTGATTTTTAATTTCAAGACTTTGCGATCGCGCGGTTATCATTTCAAGTTTATTAGTCTCACCTGATTTAGCTCTTAATTCTGCCGCTCTCAGGAATCCGGTGTACAGGGTATCCTGATATGCCAGTAATTTTTGCTTTGCAGAAAGGTATACATATCGCCAGTAAATCTGTTTTACCTGTGTTGCAACTTCGAGCTGGGCTATCTTATACTGCAATTCACTCTTTTTAATATTGGCATTTGCCAGCTTATAACGGTTGACATAAACTGAAGGGAAGGCAAACGATTGTGAAACAGTAATACTATTATCATTAGCAAAAGAATTAAACTGCCCGTATTGTCCGTCTAATACTGTTTTTGGAAGATCGAGTGCCGCTCCTTTTAGAGCCCGACTGGCATCAGTTGAAAAAGCAGCTGACTTTATTGACAGATTGCTGTCAAGAGCTGCCTGTATGGCATCGTTTATACTGATAAGTTTTGTTTTCTGTCCGTATATTATATGGAAAAATGATGTTGTCCCCAGCAACAGGAGAATAATTGATAGTTTTTTAGCGGATGGTTTCATCTCTCTTATTCTGAATTTACTTGCTGAATTAAAGATGTAAAAAACCGGCAGGACCAGTAATGTAAGCAGTGTTGCAGTAATAAGTCCTCCTATAACAACTGTGGCTAATGGCTTTTGTACTTCAGCACCTGCAGAAGTTGATAAAGCCATAGGAAGAAAACCAAGTGAAGCAACAGCAGCTGTTACTATCACTGGTCTCAACCTAACCTGCAGTCCCTTCAGAACTCGTTCGGTAATGTCAGTAATGCCCTCCTTCTCCAGCCTATTAAACTCGGCAATGAGCACAATGCCATTGAGGACCGCTACACCGAATAATGCAATAAAGCCTACACCAGCAGAAATTGAAAAATTCATATCGCGCAGCCACAGCGCAAATATTCCTCCTATTGCAGCCATTGGAACTGCGGTAAGGATCAAAAGGGATTGTTTGACAGAATTAAAAGTAAAGTAAAGAAGAATAAATATTAATAGAAGTGCAACAGGTACAGCTATTGAAAGCCTTTTCTGGGCAGCTTCAAGATTCTTGAACTGACCACCATATGTAACATAGTAACCTGTTGGCAACTTGATTCTATCTTCAATCTTAGAAGTGACATCCTTAATTACGCTTTGAATATCTCGGTTTCTGACATTAAATCCGATAGTTATTCTGCGTTTTGTGTTCTCTCTTGAGACTTGTGCCGGACCTGATTTAATTGAAATTTCAGCAATCTGTTCAAATGGTATCTGATGACCACCAGAAAGAGCAACTGTCAGATTTCTAATATCATCCACACTCTGCCTGTAATCTTTATCCAGACGAACAACAAGCCCAAAACGTTTTTCCTCATCAAACACAACACCTGCCTGACTGCCTGCAAAAGCAGCACGCAAAACATTATTAGCATCCGATACCGTAATACCGTATTGGGCCAGACGGTCGCGATTATATTCTACCTGTACCTGGGCAAGACCGGTAAGCTTTTCAACGTTTATATCCTGAACTCCTGGGATTGTCTGAATTACTTTTTCAACATCAGAAGCTTTTTGAGAGAGAGTATTCAGGTCATCACCAAATATCTTTATAGCTATATCCTGTTTTGAACCTGTCATTAATTCATTAAAACGCATTGCTATTGGCTGTTGAAATTCAAATTTGACACCTGCAAGTGCCACCAGCTTTTCTTCCATTTTTCCTACGAGTTCCTCCCGTGTTTTGGCAGAAACCCACTCTTTTTTATCTTTAAGAGTAATTATATAATCTCCGGTTTCCATGGGTGTAGGATCAGTAGGTATTTCACCAGCCCCAATTTTACATACTGCATGTTTAATCTCCGGAAAATTTTTGAGTAAAATTCTGTTTGCTTTAATAACCTCATCTACAGTGTTAGTAAGAGAACCTCCCTGCAGAGTCATAACCCCCGAAGCAAGATCTCCTTCTTCAAGTTGCGGAATAAACTCACCACCAAGGCGGCTGAACAGGAAGAGACTGAAAAAAAATAGTGCAATTGCCGACCCTGATACTAAAACTTTTCTTTTGAGTGCAAAGGTAATTGCCGGGCTAAAAATATTACGGAACCAGATAATTAATTTGTCTGATAAATTAGGCTTATGAATAGTCTTCCTGCTCAGAAACAGTGCTGAGGCCATGGGAACATAAGTCAGCGACAAAATAGCTGCCCCGATAAGAGCAAAAGTAACTACTTGTGCCATTGGCCGGAACATTTTACCTTCAATGCCAACAAGTGCCATTATGGGAAGATAAACGATTAAAATAATTATCTGACCAAATGTTGCAGAGCTCATCATCTGTTTTGCAGAATCATATACATTCTCATCCATCTGCTCCCGGGTCAGCTTAGTTACACCAAGATGGTGATGTTTGCTCAGTGAAATCCTGTGAACCACACTTTCAACAATAATAACAGCTCCATCTACAATCAGTCCGAAGTCAATTGCACCAAGGCTCATTAAGTTACCCGATACTCCAAACAGGTTCATCATTGAAACGGCAAAGAGCATAGCAAGAGGAATCACTGAAGCAACTATAAGCCCGGCGCGAATATTTCCAAGTAATAAAACCAATATGAATATGACAATTAATGCTCCTTCTATCAGGTTTCTTGATACAGTACTGATTGCACGCCCTACAAGATCAGAACGATTAAGATAAGGCTCTATGGTTACTTCGGCTGGCAAAGATTTCTGGATAGCAGCAATTCTTGTCTCTACATTCTCAATAACTTCATGTCCATTTGCTCCTTTTAACATCATTACAACACCTCCAACTGCTTCTGTAGTATCCACGACGAAAGCACCGTATCTGGTAGCATTGCCATATTGAACTGTCGCTACATCACTTATCAAAACAGGGATTCCTGTACTACTGGTCTTTACGACCATCTTTTCAATATCTCCCAGAGTCTTGACAAGGCCAATACCACGTATAAAATAAGCAGTAGGCTTTTTATCAATATATGCACTTCCTGTGTTTTCGTTGTTATTTTCAAGGGCAGTAAATATGTCTGTAAGTGTCAGATTCATTCCCCTGAGTCTTTCGGGATTTACAGCTATTTCGTACTGTTTAACAAATCCCCCGTAACTATTAATATCAGCTACGCCAGTTGTACCAAGCATTTCACGGCGCACAACCCAATCCTGGATAGTTCTCAGTTCCATCGGACTGAATTCTTTTTCAAACCCTTTCTTAACTGCCAGCCGATACTGGAATATCTCACCCAGACCGGATGAAATGGGTGCAAGGGATATTTGGGCCAGGCCTCCGGGAATAGACTCTTCAGCCTCTTTCAACCGTTCATTTAACTGCTGGCGTGCCCAGTAAATATCAACACCATCTTCAAATACAACGGTAATTACTGCCAATCCTAACCGAGAAATGGACCGAAGTTCAACAATATCTGGTATATTGGCAACAGCAACCTCAATAGGTGCTGTAATGAAACTCTCAACCTCCTGAACTGCCAGAGAAGGTGCAATAGATATTATCTGAACCTGATTATTTGTAATATCGGGTATGGCATCAACGGGCAGTTTTGTCAATGAGTAACTTCCCCATCCTATTAAAGCCACAATGAATAATCCGATAATGAATTTATTTTTTATTGAGAATGAGATGATTCTGTTTATCATTATTTGCAAAAAATTATGCGTTTTAAACTTACTTTCTTATGATCCAATATTATCAGATTCCAAACACCATCTGGTATTAGTACTATGACATCTTTCCTCCGATCCTCTTCTACTGAGTACTAAAGAAGGGTGAAAACAGAAACAATGTAAACTAATAGTTGCACGAGGCTCTCAATGGATTTTTTCGCCATGCGCAGAGGTATGGTTAAAAGATCCTATGGAAAGAGGTGTCTTATAGAATGTATCAGCTTAATGAAGGAGGAGCCCTTAACAGAGGAATTTTCAGGAGATAAGAATCAGGAATACGCTCCCTATTGCCAAAAACAGGAACAAGGGGCATATGAACTTCAATATCGATTGACGCAGAATGACAGTCAAATGACAGATCATGTGAATATGTAACTTCTTTGACTATGAAAGTTGTAAATTTTTCTGCAGCAAATTCATTAAATGCATGACAATGCATAGGAAAACCGGAATGGTGACCGGTTGTATTTTTTGAGTAGGGGCAAGATTCTTCCTGATTACCTGTCGATTCCAGAAGGTGATGATCATGGGGAATAATCAGATGAGCTATTGTCGCTGTAGCGGCAAGCCACAGTAAAAAAACAGAAATAATATTAAAAATCTTACTCATTGGGCTAAAAGCTTTCAGTAAAGCTTTTATTTATTTGTTTCAAATATATGTAATATTTTGATGCGACATGATCCCAAAGCTGAAATCTGTCGCATCAAAACCATCTTTAACAAAGCAGAGGTTAATTGAAGGTAATTTTCCGGTTTTAAAATTAAGTCTGGAATTTATACCAGTATCTTAGTTTTAAGGTTGGTTATGCTTGTCTTGATAGCATCAAATGGATTACCGTCTTTTGTGCTGTCCTGTTCTACAATCATGTATTTCATGCCAGCAATATCCTTAGCGGCCAGAATCTCCCTGAAATTAATTACTCCCGCTCCGACCGGGGCAAAATCTATCACACCTGTAGTCGTAAAGAATGGAGCCTGGGTTGTGTACATGTCCTTCATATGAAACAATTGGAATCGTCCCGGATATTTCTTAAAAAGCTGAACCGGATTCTGTCCGGCTTTAGTTAACCAGAAAAGGTCGATTTCCATGGTTGTGAGGTCTTTATCAAGTTCAGCAAGCATAATATCAAAGTAAGGAACCTTGCCTTCAACAGTACCGAATTCGAAATTGTGATTATGGTATCCGAACTTAATCCCATATTCTTTCACAATTTTCCCGACCTGATTCCAGTGGGCAACCATTTTCTGAAAGCCTGCAATTGTTTTTCGTGATTCTTCGACAATCCATGGTTGCATGCAGTATTTGGCTCCAAGTTTTGCATGGTCTTCGGCCATTTTTTTGGCATTGTCAACAGGATTACCCGGGATTTCAACCTGGGTATGACTGCTGAGAATTTCCATTCCAAGGTCATTTACAATCTTTCTGAATTCGGAAGGCCCATAACCATAGAATTTACCATCGGCATAACTTGCCAATTCAACATATTTATAACCAATATCTGATACCTTTTTCAGGGAACCGGGAACATCGATAGCCATCGCATCGCGGATTGTATACAATTGGAGACATAAACCAACAGCTTTTGGGGCTGCCAAAGTTGTTGCAGGATCACCAGCTTTCATTGCATAAGAAGAAAGTGCAAATGTTCCTAAAGCGCCTGTAGCAGACATCCTCAGAAAATCTCTTCTTGATTGTTTATTTTTCATTGTTGAAATTATAAATAAATAACTATGATTTTTTTTATTGAAAATTCAGATGAAAATCAGAAAATAAAAATAATACAATACCTTTAAAATTTTGCACCGGATCCCTTATTTATTTTTATATCAGAAATCTTCCATGAAGTGTGAGGTGTGAGGTGTAAGGGATGGGAAATACAAACGGATAATAAGAAACTTCCAACATAAAATGGTTAATAAATTAATTATAACTGCAGATGGTTCCCATACCATCTATGTACCCGAACTGAATGAACATTATCATTCAATACATGGAGCTGTTCAGGAATCTGCATTTATATATATCAATAACGGTTTTGATGTTTGCCTGTCAAATCCTCTTAATGTTTTTGAAGTCGGGTTCGGCACAGGTCTGAATGCACTTCTGACAGCAATAAGAAGCCTTTCAGGCAAAAGAGAGATTAATTATACTTCGATTGAAAAATATCCTGTCGAACAGGCATTGCTCAATTCACTTAATCACTATTTATTCACCGGAAAGGAGGGTAAAGAGATATTTGAATCCATCCATTCTTCAACCTGGAATAAAAAAGTGAATATCTGTAAGAATTTCAATCTTAAAAAGATAAATGGTGATTTTACAACTGAAAATCTGTCAGAAAAATTTGATCTTATCTACTTCGATGCTTTTGGACCAGATAAGCAACCTGAGATGTGGACCAAAGAATTATTTACAGCTATAGCTTCTATAACTAATAAAGAAGGGATCTTTGTAACCTATTCAGCCAAAGGTGAAGTGAAGCGAAATCTGAAGGCATGTGGATTTGATGTAACTCTTCTTCCTGGTCCTCCGGGAAAAAGACAGATTATAAGAGCAGTAAAATATTAAAATTATTTTACCTGAGGTATTTTTGCTTTACCCAAAGTGTTATCTTAGCGGAAATTTTAAAATTTAAAAATGAATTATATGAAAATTAAGGGATTAATTGTTTTGACAGGTGTAATAGGCTTAATGCTTGGTTCTTGTGCACAGAGTTCTTTCAAAAATGCAAAACTTAAAAGTTCAGCAGATTCACTATCTTATGCCTTTGGTATAAATATTTACAATTCACTGGCAGCCGATAGTCTAACTCTCGATCCGGTTATGGTAGCTAAGGCAATGCTGGATGGAAAAGAAAAGAAAGCTTTGATGGCTGATGATATTGCCCGTTCAGTTATCATGGCATATGTAAACAAACGAGAATCAGCAAAAGCTGAAAAGAAAGCAGTTCTTGACAAAGAGACTTATAAAGACTTAATTGCTCAGAATGAGGCATATGTAGCAAAAAACAAAGAAAAAGCCGGAGTTACCGTTACGGCAAGTGGGCTGCAGTATGAAGTGATTAAAATGGGTACAGGCCCCATACCAACAGCTCAAAGCACAGTTAAGGTTCATTATGTAGGTACACTTATTGATGGAACTGAATTTGACTCATCAATTAAAAGAAACGAACCAGCAACATTTCCTGTATCAGGAGTTATACCAGGATGGACAGAAGCCTTACAACTGATGCCTGTTGGCTCCAAGTTCAGACTTTGTCTTCCGGAATCGATTGCCTATGGAGCAAGAGGTGCAGGTGAAGTAATTAAACCTTATTCAACACTTATTTTTGAAGTTGAGCTTCTTGAAATTGTAAAATAATATGACAACGGCTGAAATACAGACTCCCAAAGGTATCATGAAAGTCAGCTTTTTTGAAGATGACGCTCCTTTGACAGTTGAGAACTTTATAACTCTTGCGAAAAAAGGATTCTATGATGGTCTTGCTTTTCACAGGGTTATTCCTGATTTTGTTATTCAGGGTGGATGTCCTCTGTCGAAAGATATGAGTGATCCCAGAGTCGGTACCGGCGGCCCCGGATATAAAATCAACTGTGAGCTTACCGGTGGAAATCAATACCACGATAAAGGTGTTCTTTCAATGGCTCATGCCGGAAGAAATACTGGAGGATCCCAGTTTTTTATATGCCATAGCCGTACAAACACTAAACACCTTGACAGACAACATACCTGCTTCGGAAAAGTATATGAAGGGCTGGATGTGATTGATAAAATACGCCAGGGAGATAAAATTGAAAAAATAATCATTCACGAAGAATAGACTGAAATGGCATTTGAAATTACCGGGAAAATTATTGACATTTCTCCTGTTAATCAGGTAAGTGACAAATTTAAAAAACGGGAGTTTGTCATTGAGAAAAAAGAGGCTGGCGGATCTGCTGTATTTATTGATTATATTAAGTTTCAGTTGATACAGGATAAGTGTGATCTCATCAACGAATCCTTTCTCAATGAAGATGTTAAGATATGGTTCAACTTAAAGGGCAACAAATGGGAACGCGATGGCAAAATCAATTATTTTACCAATCTTGATGCCTGGAAGATAGAGAAATCATCTTCTTCCGGAAAGGATCAGAATGTTCCTTCGCCCACAACTCTGGAGGATATTCCTCCTGAAAATGACGAGTTAAGCGATCTTCCGTTTTAAGAAAAAATACTTTAAAAGGCTGTCTCAATACTTGACAGCCTTTTTTAAATTACTTAATTTAAATTATCCTGTAGTGCTGATTTGTTATACTGGCTTATAGTTCACAAATACACTTCAGTTATCAATACAAAGCATAATATATGAAAATGAAGTATTTCCTCCCAGCATTTCTGATCCTTCTGAGTACACTAAGTCACTCCCAGGATTCAGCTAATACAGATATAATCTATCCAAACCAGGTACAGCTTACTTATAACAGGTTGATCCAGCCTGCCGGGTTACAGATAGTATTCGGAGATGATGCATTGGAGAATCATTCACTTGACGCTGCATTGTCTCCTGATGGCAAATGGCTTGCTGTAGAGGAAAGATACAGTATTGTAATTATAAGTACTTCAGATAATAAAGTTGTATACCGGCTTGCAAATAAAGATCATCCTAACCTGCTTGGAGGAATGAACACATATTCCGGTATCATCTGGCATTCAGGAAGTGAAAGTCCTGAATTATTCTGGAGTGCAATTGGCAGGAACAACAGGTCGTTTGTTGTTTCAGCCAGATGGGATGGAATTAAAGCTGAGTTTAAACGCATGTTCGAATACAAGGCTGCACCAAAAACCGATATGGCTCTGCCAAATGAAATTATGATCACAAAAGAATCACTCAGGGAGTATTTATATGTTGTATTGAATGGGAACAATAAGGTAATTAAACAAGATCTCAACACTGGTGATACAATATGGGTTGCGGATCCGGGGGTTGCTCCTTACGGTCTGACATTGGCATCAGGAAAGCTCTATGTTACTAACTGGGCAGGAAGACATCCCGGGTCAGATGACAAAGAGGTTGCAGGCGTACCATGGGGCCTTGCAAAAGTTGATAACAATGCAGGTGGCAGTACCAGGGAAGGAAGCGTAACCATAATTGATCCTGAGAGTGGTAAAATTATCAAAGAACTTGTTGTCGGTCTTCATCCAAATGAAATAACCAGTGACAGAGCCGGAAAATTCGTTTATGTAACCAATTCAAACAGTGATAATGTATCTGTTATAAGTTCATTAAATGATGAGATTTCTGAAACTATCAGCGTCAGGCTTCAACCTGCGATAAATCCGTTTTTCGGAGATTCACCCAACGGACTTGCACTTTCCTGCGATGAAAAATATTTGTATATAGCAAATGGAATGGATAATGCATTGGCTGTTATCAGACTCGGAAAAAATGCAGCACTGAAGGGTTCCAAAGCCAAAAGCATAATTACAGGATTCATACCTACAGGGGCCTATCCTTCATCTGTAACTTTAAATAGTTCAGGATATATCTATGTCTGCAACCTTGAAGCTTCCGGTGCCAGAATAGCCATGCATGATAAAGAGACTTCCAACCCGGTATATAATTCGCATCATATGCTAGCCTCAGTATCGGTAATCCCGGTTCCCGGTACAAAAAATCTTAAAGCTTATACAGATACAGTTATTGCGGTAAATAATCTATCCCGCGCAACATTGGCCAGAGAAAAACCTCGGGAATCAGTAAAACCCAAACCTGTTCCGGAAAGGATCGGAGAACCCTCTGTATTCAAACATATAGTATATATTATTAAGGAAAACAGAACCTACGACCAGATTCTTGGTGACATGAAACAAGGCAATGGAGATCCGGGTCTGTGCATCTATGGAGCTGATATTACACCAAATATTCATAAGCTTTCTGAAGAGTTTATTCTGCTGGATAACTTTCACGTTTCAGGCAAATGTTCGGCAGAAGGACACCAGTGGACCGATGCATCTATTGTCACCGATTATATTGAAAAGAACATGAGGGCCTGGTTCAGAAGTTATGCTCATGTTCAGACTGATGCCCTGGTCTATGCTCCCTCCGGCTTCATATGGGATAATGCCATACACCATGGCAAGACAGCAAGAGTTTATGGAGAAGCTTCAGTTCCGGTATTTGATAATAAACTAAAATGGACGGATATATATAATAAGTATAAAAACGGTGAAAAGGTTGAATTTTCCAACTTTACTACAATTGAACCCGTAAAGAAAATTCTCAGTCAGACATATCCATCTTATGGCAACCATGAATTTTCTGATGCAATGCGTGCCGATGCGTTGATCAAAGAATTGAACGATTATGATGCAATGACAGGTGATCAGCTTCCTGAACTAATGGTTGTTGCCCTTCCAAATGACCATACTGGTGGAACGCGACCTGGTGTTCCAACACCAAGAGCAATGGTAGCAGATAATGACTATGCCCTTGGACGAATTGTTGAGGCATTTTCAAAAAGCCGGTTCTGGGAAAACACAGTAATTTTTGTAGTTGAAGATGACTCCCAGGGAGGGTGGGATCATGTTTCTGCCTATCGTACAGTAAGTCTTGTGGTTAGTCCTTATTCAAGACTAAAATCCGTTAACCATACATTTTATACTCAACCATCAATGGTAAGAACGATTGAGCAGATAATGGGTTTGCCTCCGATGAACATACAGGACGCAATTGCAAATCCTATGGCTGATTGTTTTGGATCCACACCTGATATTACTCCGTATAAATCTGTTCCAAACAATATACCCATTGATGAAATGAATCCGCAGCTGGTATCATTGAATGGTAAAGCTCTTCACTTCGCGAAAAAAAGTATGCTCCCCGAATTTGAGAGAGTTGATGCAGGAAATGATGACCTGCTTAACAGGATTCTATGGTATGCTGCAAAAGGCAATATCCCCTACCCTGCAAAATTTGCAGGTGCTGTGAGTGAGCCGGATAAGGATTAAAAAGGGCAACACTAAGGTACACAATGAAAATCAATAAATTAAGAATATTTATTAATAGAAAAGGTTAGGTATTCCGGACACTTGAAACTACATTTTTAAAATGAATAATCCACTTCTCAGAGAATGGGACACTCCTTTTAATACCCCTCCCTTTCCTGTAATTGAAACTTCTCATTATAAACCAGCTATTGAAGAGGCAATTAAATATGCTTCAGAAGAAATAAAGACAATTACAGATAATAATGCTTATCCTGATTTTGAAAACACTGTGGCAACTCTTGACAGAGCCGGGGAAATGCTCGGAAGAATCACTTCAGTTCTTTTCAATCTTAACAGTGCTGAAACCAGCAAGGAACTTCAGTCTGTTGCCCAGGAAGTATCTCCGATTCTGACCCGCTTCTCAAATGATGTTACTCTGAACGGGAAACTTTTTAGCAGAATTAGTATTGTTTATGAATCCAGGGAAAAATCGGGTCTGAACACCGAACAAAAGATTCTGACAGAGAGAAAATTCAGAAACTTTTTGCTCGGTGGATCTGGTCTGAAAGAAGAGGAAAAAAAACGCTTCAGGGAGATCTCAGAAGAACTTGCAACTCTTTCATTGAAATTCGAAGAGAATGTTCTTGAAGAGACAAATTCCTTTGAGCTTCATTTAACAGACAATGCTGATCTTGCAGGACTTCCGGACAGTCTGATTGAAATGGCCGCTACAGAGGCAGCTTCAAGAGAAAAAACGGGTTGGATATTTACACTTCATTATCCAAGTTATGTTCCTTTTATGCAATACTCTGACAGAAGAGATCTGAGGGAAAAAATGTTGAAAGCATATTCATCCCGCGCATTCAAAGGAAATAAATACGACAACAGTTCGAACATAATAAAAATCATTAACCTTCGTCTTGAAATCGCCAGATTACTCGGATTTAAAACATTTGCTGAAATGGTCCTTGGTGACAGGATGGCTGATACCACATCGAAAGTCGATATATTCCTCGAAGAACTCTTCGTCGCATCAAAGCCTGCGGCAATCAGGGACTTTAATAATATCAGAAGTTTTGCTGAAGCTTCAGGAAATATAGGGACCATTGAAAGGTGGGACTGGGCATACTATTCAGAGAAACTTAAGAAGAAGCTATATGATATTGACGATGAAGTCCTTAAACCATATTTCAGTTTAGAAAATGTTGAGACTGCAATTTTTGGATTAGCAAAATCTCTGTACGGAATAAAGTTTGTACCTAATAATACTATACCTGTATATCATCCGGAGGTCAGAACTTATGAAGTTTATGATCAGGATGACTCCTTTCTCGCAATTCTTTATACCGATTACCATCCACGTCCCGGTAAAAACGGAGGAGCCTGGATGACAAGTTACAGGGATCAGAGGAATATATCAGGAACTGAAGTAAGACCTTTGATTTCAATCGTAGCAAACTTTACCAGGAAAACAGATACCCGGCCTTCTCTCCTATCTTTCAATGAGCTTACTACATTTCTTCATGAATTCGGACATGCATTGCATGGGATGTTAACAAAATGCAATTATGAAAGTCTCTCCGGTACCAGTGTTGCACGCGATTTTGTGGAATTGCCATCGCAGTTTATGGAGAATTTTGCTTATGAACAAGAATGGCTGGATACCTGGGCTTCTCATTACGAGACCAGGGAAAAAATACCTGATATCATCATCAAAAAGATCAGGGAAGCAGCAATATTTAATGAGGGTTACAGCTGCCAGAGACAATTAGGCTTCAGTTTCCTGGATATGGCCTGGCACACCGTGGTAAGACCTGTCGATGCTAATATCTCCGATTTTGAATCAACAGCAATGTCAAAAACAGAACTATTTCCCCTGATTGAAGGATCAAATATGAGTGCGTCTTTTGGACATATTTTCGGTGGTGGATATGCGGCAGGCTATTATGGGTATAAATGGGCAGAGGTACTCGATGCAGATGCTTTCAGCTATTTCACTGAAACAGGAATATTTAACAACCAAACTGCAACTTCATTCCGGAAGAATATTCTTGAAAAGGGAGGAACTGAGAAGCCTCTTGATCTTTATATCAGGTTCAGGGGAAAAGAACCATCAATTGAGGCTCTCCTCAAGAGAAGCGGACTTAAGTAAAAACACTATAGTATTGAAGACACGGGATTACTCAGAGGATTTAAAATTATAATACTCGGTGAAACTCTGGAGTCTCCGTGGTTATAAAAGTTAAATGTACAACATTCAACATGCAACTGGTGAGAGTATCAAGTAATAATTAATACTATCTTTGCATCGTCTTACAGACAACCGTAACAAATGATTAATTCACTATTTATCAATACATTAACATCATCTCTATGATTCTCTTTTTTGAAGGCAAAACCAAAAACATTCTTGCAGTAGGTACTAAAAATACCCTTCCTGATAAAGAAATTGAAAAACTGAAATGGCTTTTTGGAGACGCTGAATTAATACAGAAAGAAAGTATCGAAGGTACCTTCATCGGACCTCGAAAAGAGATGATAACGCCGTGGAGTACAAATGCTGTTGAGATTACCCAGAATATGGGAACCCCGGAGATATTCAGGATAGAAGAGTTTAATCCGGCAGTATCAGGAAAGCCACACTACGACCCAATGCTTCAGTCATTGTATAAAGGACTTGATCAAAAAATCTTTACTATTGAAAAGCTGCCTGAGCCTGTTTTTTTTATCGATGATATAAATCAATACAATTTAAAAGAGGGTTTAGCTCTCAATGAGGAGGAGATTGTATACCTGAATAATTTAAGCAAGTCTGTCGGACGAAAACTTACAGACAGTGAGGTGTTTGGATTTTCACAGGTAAATTCCGAACATTGTCGTCATAAAATCTTTAATGGTACGTTTATCATTTCAGGGGAAGAAAAAGAGTCAACTCTTTTTCAACTGATTAAAAAAACCACTAAAGTCAATCCCAATACAGTTGTTTCGGCTTATAAGGATAATTGTGCATTCCTGCAGGGGCCGGTTGTGGAACAATTTGCACCTGCAACTCAGGATAAATCTGATTTTTTCAGAATAAATAACTTTGAATCTGTTCTTTCACTTAAAGCAGAGACGCATAATTTTCCTACTACTGTTGAACCGTTCAATGGTGCTGCCACAGGTACCGGTGGAGAGATAAGAGATCGTATTGCAGGCGGAAAAGGTGCATTACCAATAGCAGGAACTGCAGTTTATATGACTTCATATCCCCGGCCGGACGGGCCGCGTTCATGGGAGAAATCCATGGAGGAAAGACCATGGCTTTACCAGACTCCGGAGGATATCCTTATTAAAGCATCTAACGGGGCAAGTGATTTTGGAAATAAATTCGGACAGCCTCTTATATGTGGCTCTGTTTTTACTTTCGAACATTCTGAGAATCTTAAAAAGTTCGGATATGATAAGGTAATAATGCTTGCAGGAGGTATTGGTATTGGCAAAAAGAAAGACAGTGAAAAGGATATACCCGAAAAAGGCGACTTAATCGTTCTGCTTGGTGGCGATAATTATAGAATCGGGATGGGTGGAGGAGCAGTCTCCTCAGTTGACACAGGCAAATTCGCCAGCTCAATTGAACTTAATGCAGTTCAGAGAGCTAATCCCGAGATGCAGAAAAGAGTTTATAATGCTATCAGGGCTATGAGTGAATCTGATATTAATCCCATAATTTCTATTCACGACCATGGAGCTGGGGGTCATCTTAATTGTCTCTCGGAACTTGTTGAAGCCACCGGAGGTAATATAGATATCAGCAAATTACCAATCGGGGATCCAACTCTTTCTGCAAGGGAGATCATTGGAAATGAATCTCAGGAACGTATGGGATTGATTATAAAGAAAGCAGATATTGATATTTTAAAAAATATCGCCGGGCGGGAAAGAGCTCCTATTTATGTTATTGGGGTCGTAACCGGTGATCAGCAATTTACTCTCCTGAATTCACAAACAGGTGAGAAACCTATCGATCTGTCACTTGCTTCATTCTTCGGTGATCCTCCGAAAACAATAATGAACGACATAATTGTAAATAGCAGTTACAGAAAACCGGAATATTCTTTAGATAAGATACATGAATACATTGAGCAGGTTCTTCAGATTGAGGAGGTAGCCTGCAAGGACTGGCTTACAAATAAAGTCGACCGTTCAGTTACAGGAAGATTGGCAAAACAACAATGTGCCGGCCCATTACAATTACCATTAAATAATCTTGGTGCAATTACACTTGACTACAGGGGGAAAAAAGGCATGGCAACTTCAATAGGACATGCACCTGCTGCGGGCCTTGTAGATGCTGCGGCAGGTTCTGTGCTCTCCATCGCCGAGTCGCTTACAAATATTATCTGGGCTCCTCTGAGTGATAAACTGAAAAGCGTGTCTCTCTCTGCTAACTGGATGTGGCCCTGTAAAAATGAGGGTGAGGATGCCAGGCTATTCACAGCTGTCAAGGCAGCAAGTGATTTTGCCATTGCGCTTGGGATAAATATTCCTACTGGAAAAGATAGTCTCTCAATGACTCAGAAGTACAATGATCAGGTTGTATTATCTCCGGGTACTGTCATAATATCTGCTTCAGCTGAAATCAGCGATATCAGAAAAATTGTTGAACCTGTTATAGTTAACGATCCCTGTACAAGTCTTTTGTATATTGACATGAGCAGGGATGAGTTAAAAACGGGAGGAAGCAGTTTTGCCCAGATCCTGAATTCATTGGGTGATGCAGTTCCAACTTTTAAAGATCCCTCCTATTTTAAAGAGGTCTTTGATACTATACAAAACCTTATTATTAATGATAAAATACTTTCCGGCCACGATATATCTGCCGGAGGAATGCTGACTACACTTCTCGAGATGTGCTTCTCAAATACTAAAGGTGGAATTACGGTTAACCTCTCTGCACTAAATGAGAGTGATACTGTAAAGATTCTGTTCAGCCAGAATCCCGGAATAATAGTTCAGGTTAATGATGAGGATGAAGTGGCTGAGATTCTTTTGAAGAATGGAATTACATTTTTTTCTATTGGCCATCCTGTACACGAGAGAACTTTATTTATTGCGAACGAAGAAAATAAAATAACTTTCGATATTGATCACCTTCGTGATTTATGGTTTCGGACCTCATATATGCTGGATCGCCGTCAATGCGGACCAAACCTGGCACTGGAAAGATTTGATAATTACAAAAAACATGAACTGAATTTCTATCTGGGTGAATTCAAGGGAACACTTAAATCGCTTGGTATATCACCGGAAAGAAGAAGTAAATCAGGAATACGGGCAGCAATAATAAGGGAAAAGGGTGTTAATGGAGACAGAGAAATGGCATATGCCCTTTATCTGGCAGGCTTTGATGTTAAGGATGTACACATGACTGACCTTATTGCAGGGAGAGAAACTCTAAACGACATCAACCTGATTGTATTTGTCGGAGGCTTTTCAAACTCAGATGTTCTGGGATCTGCCAAAGGGTGGGCGGGAGCATTCAGGTATAATGAAAAAGCCAGGATTGCCCTTGAGATGTTTTACAAGAGACCTGATACCCTCTCTCTTGGGGTCTGTAATGGATGTCAGCTGATGGTTGAGCTGGGATTGGTTTATCCTGATCATGAGGTCAAACCCAGACTTATGCTGAATAAATCACATAAGTTTGAATCAGGTTTTATAGGGGTGAAAATTTTAAAGAATAGTTCTGTTATGCTTGGAAATATGTCAGGTATGGAACTGGGTATATGGGTAGCACATGGAGAAGGACAATTCAGCTTGCCTTATGCAGAGAAAAAATATCAGATACCCTTAAAATTCAGCAAACATACCTATCCTGCCAATCCCAATGGTTCCGATTATGATGTTGCCGGATTGTGTTCGGAAGATGGCCGGCACCTGGTTATGATGCCACACCTGGAAAGAGCATATTTCCCATGGCAATGCGGTACATATCCTGCTGACAGAAAAGCTGATGATGTTACACCATGGATAAAAGCCTTTGTCAATGCAAGGGAATGGATTGAAACCAAAATACCATAACCATTCAGAAAGCAGCTTTGAGATTTATTGTACAGATTCAGATGAGTCTGATTTTAATCAACGGGTAATCGGGGTAAGAAATACAGATATCAGTTTTGAATTCTCTGCATCTGATGATCCGTTGGTCTTGCTATTCTGAGGTACTATTTTCTCGCTGATCACTTGTATATTATAGAGACCCGTGTCCTGAATATAAAGTGAACCCATAAATGAATCAGCTCTGAAATATGGATAAGAGACATCTGATGAGTTCTGGAATATTTTATCACAACCAGGATGTGCCTCAAGTCTGTTATCCTGAATACTTAACATTACCGAATTTTTATATTGAAGATTTGTAGTGTCTTTTGTCGCACTCGATAACCAGACATCAAAACGGCCTGATTTAGATACAACTATACTCCATTCTGCGGTGTTGGAGGCAGGATTGATTTTATCCTGATAACAATCAGCTTTATCAACTTTTAATGAAATGGTTCCGTCTTCCTGTTGTAAAATTTTGTTTTCCGAACTCGTCTTTCTATCCTCCGTTGTATTGGATGGATTGTTACATGAACAGAACATGGCAATCCCACTCAATATCATCCACAAACGCAAATTCCTTTTCATTTTTCCGGGATCTTGAAATTAATTAATTCTCAATATAACGTTATAAAAACAATTTCAGTATACTATTTGTTTGAAAAATCAAATTAAATAGAAATATTTCAATAATAAAAGGAAAGGGGAAGATGAAAATCAGGGATATGAAATTTTGTGCCCGATGATGGGTTTTTATCAGGAAATATTTGCCAGCTCTTTTATAGTGCTGACCTGATTATTGATATTTTTTTTTATCGCAGGAACAATTAATGCTTCAGCAACAATCTCAGAAATATCTGCAACTCTGACATGTGTTGCTGCTGAAAATGATTTCTTGCAAAGCGGGCACGCTGTAGCGAGGATATCAGGATTCCCCTTTGTTAATTCTGCTGCAGCATCCAGGGCAATTCTGTTCTTTTTCTGATAACTTATTTTCATATTGGCAAGACTACCTCCGCAGCAGAGTGAATTCTCATCTTCAAATTTACTTCTTTCAAGTCGTGACACATGCTTAAGAACAGCTTTTGGCTCGTCATAAACGCCTGAACCTCTTCCCAGATCACATGGTGTATGATACACAACTTTCTTATGCAAAAAATTCATCTTTACAGATCCTTCATCTATAAGCCTTTTAATGAATTGAGTATGGTGAAGCACTTCAACATCAAGATAATAGCTTTCCCTTAAAACTTTATAGCAAATGGGACATGACGTAACAAGTGTACGGGCTCCTGATTTCCAGATCAGTTGTGAATTGTAATTAATCAGCTCTCTTGCTTCCCTATCCTTTCCTGCAAGCATCAGCGGTCGACCGCAACATACTCCTCCATGCTCATCAATGAATTTGAAATTCACACCTGACGCATCAAGGATCTTAATCATTGAGTTTTTAATCGCGGGAGTGAGGTGTGTCATACAACCTGCAAAGAATAAAACATCAGCCTTTTCAGTCTCACTTTCAGGAAGAAAGTTAAAATTGGGAGTAGTACCAGGCAAGTCAATAGGAACACTTTGCCTTGAACGGAAATATCCCTTATATATGTTCTTCATGTCATTTTCAGATTCCCCAATCCTTCTCTGGATCATCCTTATAGGCGAAAGTTCAATTCCAACCGGACATTTTTGATCGCATCTGCCGCACATCAGGCAATTGTGAGCAATATCAGAGGCATCATCATCATTACGAATAGCTTTCATAAGATAAGAGGCCTGAATATTATCAATTCCCGCTGAGGAATTCAGCTGACATGTATCAATGCATACTCCGCATGATGAACATGAGTATGTCTGAACCTCTGAAAAGGTTCCATGTTTATCACCCGTTTTTATACCTGAATTCCTCATGAAGATCAGGAATAATTCAGTGGGAATATGCATATACCTCGTAATCGGCAAGAGAATAAAGAATGTACCCAATGAGATCGAATAGAGCCACCAGAACGGATAGGCCATCTGCTGGGCAGGAAGAAATGATGCCAGCCATGATCCAAGAGATCCTGTTAAAAAACTGCCATTACCATAAGCTCCGCTGGTAAAACTCTCAGCCAGAAGCCGGCTTGGAAAAATAAGCCATAAGGAGGTGAGTGCAATTTTATCAGTGGTCTTCAGACGTGTTGTTTTCTTCATACCCACCACGCTTGAGAAGAATCTCTTCAGTACGGCAAGCAACAAACCTGACAGAATAAATGCAAGGATAAGATCCATAAGAAAACCATAGACTGCTTCAAATCCCATGCGGCCATGATCTGGATTAAAAAACCTGAAAAAGATAGCTTTATAGGGAGCATTAAGATGCTTTGCCCCGAAAATATCAGCTTCTAAAGTCCCAAAGAAGATAAGCAGGAACCAACCGAATGCAAGGCTCATGTGCATATAGCCCAGCCTCAGGTTAGTCTTCAGAATTCTCCTGTGTATGAGACTTTCAAGAAATATTTCTTTGATACTCAGTGCGAAAGCACTTCCAAAAAAGCCCCGCTGCAATCGTAATTTATCCGGACGTGACAGTTCACGAAACCATATCACACTCCTTACAACAACATAAATAATTATGAAGTAGAGACCAATATTGAACGGTATTACAAACGGATCAAATTGCATAATCATTTGATTTTTGAAATGCCTGTTGAGCAAGGATCACAATATTTCGTGTATTAACTCCACGTGGACATACAAGTGTGCATTTTCCGCATAGCATACACTTTTTAATATTCAGCCTGACCTGATCATTTTCTCCCCGTTTGATCAGTATCTGTAATTCTCTCAGGCTGAATTTTGTCAGATTACCAGTTGTACATGTTGCAGAGCACCCTCCGCACTCAATACATAATCTGAAACTAGGTTCTCTTTCATAAATATAATCAGCAACCCACCTGTCATTCGATTCGTAGTTGATCTGACGTCCTTTTGATATGGTATATCCGAATTTATCCATATTATTTTCTAAAAACTTTCAAATAATCCAGGACTTCGGATACAGCTGAACGGGCATGTGATATTGTCTCAGTAATATTCATAGGGGCAGTACATGTGCCTGCGTAAAAAACTCCGTCTATGTTGCTAAGATTACTCCCAAAATGATTATCCCGACCCTGGAAAAACCGGTTTTCACCAGTTTTAAGGCTGCTCATTTCAGCAATTTTCCTTCCACCCTCCGACATTTCCATTCCGGCCATAAGAACAAGCATATCCAGCTCCATTTTGAGTGGTCTGCCTACAAGCGTATCTTCCACTTTTATAATAAGGCTGTGATTAATAGACTCACCCACTTCTGACACTTTTCCTCTGATAAAATTTACTCCGTATTTTTCCTGTGATTCCATATAAAGCTCCTCATAAAGCGCTCCGCCCATTCGCATATCCATATAGAAGCAAAAAACTCTGGAATCAGGCAGATACTCCTTTATTTCAATAGCCTGTTTCACAGCAGTCACGCAGCAGAGTTTAGAGCAGTATAGGTTTCCCGTCTTTTCATCGCGTGAACCTACACAATGAACAATACCAATTCTTTTTGGAGACTCTCCATTGTTCATTTTCAGGGAACCACTCCGGAATTTCATTTCAAGATCAACAGAGGTAATAACATTATCATATATGCCATAACCATATTCTTCCTTCCTTTCACTTCTGAACAGGTCAAAACCTGTCGCAATTATAATGGCATCGGCATTAAGCTCTTTCCCCTGATTTGTTTTTACAATAAATCTATTTTTGTGTTTCTCTATGTGGTCGATGGTGATTCCTTTAAGCAAGGTAATATTATCACTGTTAATTTTATTATTCAGATAGTCTATAACCTCACTCCCATTTCTTCTGTCAGGGAATAAATGATACCAGTTGTTAATATGGCCACCTGTCTGTTCCTCCTTTTCAACCAATGTAACCATGCAGCCTGCATTAGCAAGTTGCCCGGATGTTTCCATTCCTGCTGTTCCACCGCCGATTACAATTACATCTCCGCTCATTATCAGGAATTTATAAGATTCTGAGGAACAGGCATTTGCCTGCCGTCTTTAGTCTTAAATTTATCTGTACTATCAAATTCAATTCCAAGCTTTCTGAGCAGCGGTTCGGACTGAACCATGTGGTATTGAAGTCCGAGATCCCAGGGACTGAATCCCAGAACAAGTCCGGCAAGTTCCTCATAAGTCAGAATAGGAATTGAATCTCCATTTTCACCATACGTTTCACCTTCCATTTCTTTTATAGTGTACTGCCATTTATCCATGAACATATTGCAACCCGGACAATTGGTCAGAACCATATCAGGTTTGTATGGTTTCATTGATGTGAATTTCTTTGCAGTATTGGAGACTGAGTAACCTCTGTTGGCCTGAACAAGATATTGTCTGAAGCCAAACCCGCAACAATGACGCCTCTCCGGGTAATCAATTACCTCTCCACCCCAGGCCTCAGCCATACCACTGAGAACGTTAGGGAATTCAGCGCCTCCCAATCCCGATTTGGGAAACATTTTAGCATAATGGCAACCAATGTGTTCAACAATTCTCAAAGGTTCTCCGGTTTTTATATTTACCAGAAGGTTTTTAGCTTTCAGAGCTATTTCGTTACGGAACTTGTAAATAATATCGCTTGAATGTGCAACATTTTCAGGGATATCAAATTCCCTTCCGGTTGCCTTAAAAAGGTATTCCCTTGTTTTCGCCAGTTCTTCCGGAAAGTGCTTCCATGTTTCCAGTATCTCAGTATATAGTCCGAAGGATGTAACACATGAAACAGCAATATTCTTATATCCGGATTCTTTCATGAGTGCGAAATGCCTGGCAATAACAGTCATAATTGTTGCCGATGGAACAATGTCGCTATGGTAACCAATACCTGTGCAGGTTGTGTGAGCAGGATTCTCATAGACATCTTTTCCAAGAATATTTCTCATCAGGTTCAGAAAAAACTGTTCTGATCCCGGGAAAAAACTCTGACGTATACATGACCTTACGTAAAAAAAATGATCATCTGCGATCTCTTTCTGATAGTCGGACCAAATTCGTTTTTTCCCTTCTGAATTCATCTGTTATCAATTAAATTTCGTATGAATTATGAGAGCCGTTGTTTGCAGTGTAGACTTCTACGAAATATTCATTATCAGTACCTTCACTACTGAATTGCAAACCCATCTCAGAAGCTTTCCTTTTAGAATGTTCTTCAATCAATTCAAAAAACTCAGTTCCTCCAGTGACGTCAAAGATTTTTTTAAGCTCATCAAGTGCTTCCTGAGGAATTTTTCTTAAGGGACCGGTACCTATTCCATTGATTTGCCCTCCAAGCCGTTCAAAAACATCATCAGTGTTTTCTAGAATATATTCCCATATAGGTCCCTGTTCCGGATGCATTTTAGGATTAACAGCATAAGTTGCAGCACAATAACCGTATTTAAATATATTTTCACCAACTGTTCGCTTAATAGCTAACTGCTGACGACCTTTTTCAGATTCTGTAAAATATCCAAGTTTCTGGGAAAGTGTACGCAATGCCATAATAATAAAACCAGGGGTGTTTCCACGTGGACACCGAGTTTTACATGACATACACTCACCACAATACCATATTGTCTCTGATTTCAGAAGCCTTATTATTTCATCATCATCCCTGGCTTGAACGGCATCAACAATTTTTCTGGGATCATAATCATAAAACTCGGCAGCCGGACATATAGCAGTACAAACACCGCAGTTCATACATGCCTTTAATCCCTCTTCAAAGCGGATGTCTTCTAATAACATATCGTAAAGCTTTTCCATCAGCGTTTTAAGGGTGAGTTGTGTTAAAAGATTAACACAAATATAGATCATATGCAAAGAGGGTGAAAGAAGCTTAAAACCTATTTATACAGGGTATTTATACGTATACGGAACTGGAAAATGGCACAAGGACTGCAAGACCGCAAGACCGCAAGACCGCAAGACTATTTAACTTCAGGCCAATTACAGGACTTCTTACCTGATCTTTTATTGAGTTTTTTATTGACAGCATAAGTTAGCCATGCACTCCCGGCACCAACTATAGCTCCTGCCAAAACATCAGACGGGTAATGAACTCCAAGATCCATCCTTGAATATGCAACTGTTCCGGCCCAGGTATAAGCCGGTAAAATAATGTACCACTTCGGATAGGATAGACTCAATGAGGTTGCTGTTGTGAAAGCACTTGAGGTATGCCCGGAGGGGAAAGAGGGGCTTCCTCCTCCCGACTTCTTTTTAATATCAGGATAAGTAATGAATGGACGGTTTCGATTAATTGCGTATTTCATGGCCTCTGTTATACATCCTGTTACTGCAGTTGCAGCCAGTGTTACACAGGCGTTTCTGAATAACTGATCATTGTGCCTGATAAGACCAATCGTACCCATACCTACAGGTATTCCAAAAACCAGATATGCATCCGAATTTGAAACCAGCTTAAAAAAATTATCAGAGGGGAGAGTTTCAGGAGAATTAAATGAACGCAAAAGTCTGATGTCAATATTCTGTGAGAACAATTGGACATGAACAATAAGAAATAAAATAGCAATAAGCTTCTTAGTCAAGGTCATGTATTTTAATTTATATCATGAATCACCCGATTTCCAGGTTAGCAAAAACATCTTATTTACTTGATCTGAGAAATCAATAATATCTCTCTGTCAATAGAAAAGTGCTGAATCATTTTCTGTTTGTTGAGTATCTTGCTAAATTCTGAGAAACGCACTGTATCATCAAAAGAACTTCGTTCGCTGAATCAGGTCAATTATACCCTGGCAATATTCCGTATCATTCCTTTAAAGATAAATATATGAACAGGTAACAGACAATACCAGTAAAGTCTTCCCCATAATCCTAAAGGTCTGAATGTTGCAGTCTGATGCAAAACATTTTTATTATCAATTTTAAATTCGAGCCATGCCTCTCCCGGAAGTTTCATTTCAGCATATAAAAGCAATCTTTTTTCTGTTTTGTCAGCAATGATCACCCGCCAGAAATCGAGTGCCTCACCCGGTGATATTTCAGTCTGATTCTTCCTGCCTCGTCTGAGGCCTACTCCGCCAAACAGTTTATCAATAAAACCCCTTATTTTCCAAAGCCAGTCACCATAATACCATCCTGTGTCGCCTCCTATTGCCCAGATTTTATTAAGTACCCTTTCATTGCCATCAATGTATAGTTTCCTGTGATCGGAAATACATCCATGAACAGGCACTTCGGCATATTTTGATATGCCTTCATACAGGGTATGGGATGTGAGGGCATCTTTCCAACTTGAAGGAACCTGATTCAACTCAATTTTCTCAAATGCCTCTTTAATGGCTTCTTCATAGTTTAAAGGCGTAATGCCTAGTATGTCCTTAAGATCATTCTCTCTGCAAATGACCTCAATTTTCATACTGTCTACCAGATTCTGGGCAAGTGAATATGAAGTTGAGGTGATAAAGTAAAGCCAATAGGATGATAATTTAGGTGTCATTACGGGAACTACTCCAATTTTACGTTTAAGCCCTCTTACTTTTGCAAAATTCAGAAGCATTTGCTTATAAGTAAGTATATCGGGACCACCAATATCATAACTGTGGTTAAAAGTTTTTTCATTCATCAGAACTCCTGAAAGGAATTGGATGACGTTGCGTATAGCAATGGGCTGGGCTGACGTATTAAGCCATCTTGGAGCAATCATTACAGGCAATTTTTCGACCAGGTCGCGAATAATCTCGAAGGAGGCACTTCCTGATCCAATTATTATTCCTGCTCTCAGGGTTGTCAATGCGTATAATCCTGATGCCAATATCTGTTCTACATTCCTGCGGCTGGCCAGATGCTTTGATAATAACTCCTCATTTACAATGCCACTCAGAAAGATTACTTGCCTGGCATTTGTATGCTGAAGACAATCCTTGAAATTATTAGCAGAGATCTCCTCCATCTTTTCAAAATCTCCAGTTGATGAAGACATCGAGTGAATCAGGTAATAAGCTGCATCTATTTCATCAGGAATATTACCCAGTGTCTCGGGTTTTAGAAAATCTACTTCTATAACTGAAAGTGCTTCCGATCTGTACTTTTCTGAATGAAATCTTTTTCTGTCGCGAACACAACATATCACCTGATGCCCGCTAGCTAATAAAACAGGTAATAATCTTTGTGCTATATAACCAGTTGACCCAGTAAGCAGTATTCTCATTGGATGTCATCATTTAGCTTTAGAATCATCACTTCCAGGAAGTCAGGATGTCAATTACATTATGTACAAGGACACCACACTATTTCAGCAGTTTTTCAATATCAGGGATCAGTTTTTCAGGTATGGTTGTAGGGGAAAATCTTTTTACCGGAATTCCGTTCCTGTCTATCAGAAATTTTGCAAAATTCCATTTTATTTTTTTTCCTAAGATTCCCGGGAGCTTGTCTTTCAGATATTTATATATCGGATGAGCATTATCACCATTAACATCAATCTTTGAAAACATCTGAAAAGAAACACCATAATTAATAAGGCATCCCTCAGATATCTCTTTTTCAGTGCCAGGCTCCTGATTTCCAAATTGATTGCATGGGAATCCCAGAATTACCAAACCTTTCTCTTTATATCTTTTATTCAGATTTTCGAGTCCTTCATACTGGGGTGTAAGTCCGCATTTGCTGGCGGTATTCACAACCAGGATCACCTTCCCGGTATACGATTCCATGCCTATTTCCTTACCCTGAAGTGATTTTGCGCTAAACTGGTAAAAATTGTTTTCCATAAATTGAGTTTTTACTTACCATACAAAGATAGTAGTAATCACTTGCAATTTACGGGGTTTCTGTTTTGGGACTTCCGAATATAGACTATTTCATTTTGCTTTTAATAGCAATAAGCTTCTGCACATTAACAATATCTGAATTATCATTAATGAATACTGTAATAGCTCTTATCTTTCCATACTTTTTTCCTGTTTTAAACTCATTCTTAATTTGAACCGACAGGTCGCTTTCTTCAATTACAGGAAGGGCTTTATCTCCAAAATAGAAGGTAACCCTGAAGGTTTCATCAAGAATACTTAACCAGAATAATGTTTTCTGCTTTTGAACTGATTTAAACAACCATTGTTTGCCGTCATTATAATAGTGCCAATCTCCTGTGGAGGCAGGATATTTATCATGCATATAATCCATTAAGGATTGCCAGAGTGCCTTCTTTTCCTTTATGATGGAAAAAATAAGATCTTCAGTGGGCTTAACATCTCTATCTGAAAACATACATTTTCTTTTTTCAGTTTAAACTTTTTAAATTCGCGACTGCCTCAGGAACATATTTGTGAACCGCTGAAACGATAACACAGGTTTCCATTTCATGACACTCACCACAAGTATTAAAACCCTGTTCTTTTACACAATTTCTGATTTCACAAACGCCGCAATGACTAAACTTCAGCCCTGTCTCCCTGCAACCGGTACAGTTTATCATATCAAACGTCAGGTCAGAAGCATTATAAGCAATACGCCATTTTTCAGCTGTTGCTTTTCTGAGTTCATCATCATTTTTAACTGTTGCGATCCTTGCATCACAGGTTGCGCAGTTTAAACCACAACATGAAATGAGTTTTTCCATATCAGTATAATTTTAAACGGAATACTGGTATCAAGTTACAAATTATTGTAACAATCAGAGAGTAAATGGAAGAAAAAAATACAGATACCAATATACAACAGGACAGCTAAAGAAGCTTTTACTTCCTTATATTGAAAATGGACTTGGTCAGACAGTGAAATTGTATCCGGGATTCTTGTTGCGTAGAGCGAACAAGTCTGTTTTTGTAATAAAAGATAGATTTACTTCTTTTCCGGGACAATATCCTTTACAACACTCAGCGAGACTAATCCCTGTGAATAAGAAGCTTTTCCTGACATCCTGACTTGATCCTCCACCTTTAAATATACTTTAACTTCCTCATTTTCAACATACAATGAAAATACAAGGCTGTCATTTTGAAATTTCACCTTTTCAGCAGTCAGTTTATAATCACTTCCGGTAGGTGTCATCGTTACGGTATACTTTTGTTCTGTCATACCAACAACCATTGTTCCTGATTTATATCCTTCCGGTGTTTCAGGAGCTTCGAATTTCCAGGTACCCAATGGATTAGCCTTTTTTGTATTATTTTGCCCACTTACTGAGATTACAGAAATGAAAGCGATCAGAAGAAGTGTAAAGATTTTACTTTTCATCATTGAATATTTTTTTTGTCGTTTGATAAAACTCACCCCTATATCCAGGGATTTGATTTATGATAATTCAGATTTGTCTGGTTTCAAATATAGAAATCATATTTTGAAAATCAATATATATTATCAATACTGTCCGGTAAAAAGTATGAGATTGCCTTCGGTGAGCTCGTCCACCTAACGGTGTACACGGTTCTTCGCTTCGCTCAGAATGACAAGTATTTAGAGAATTTTGGGGAGAGGAGGAGGTGGTTGGCGGCTGTGCTGCTAACCACCTCCTCCTCCAAAAGACAAATGTCTGTCATTCTGAGCGCAACGAAGTGGAGCGAAGAATCTCCTGCTAATATCAAGTTCTATCCTTTTAGTAACGATATTTTATACAGAAATCCGAATTATGCCACCAAGACACTAAACTTCAAAAGCAAATCAGACAAAACTAGCAGCCTCCTGCAGCTTTCTTCTTCTTTCCACCTGGTTTGATCACAGGTTTTGCTGAAGATCCCTGATCCTGAGTAACCTGAACTGCTCCGCCACCCCCAAGCGCTAATCCTGCACTTTTACGAAAATCATATTTGGCAAACTCCTCATCAGAACTTGTCGATGCAGGTTTTTGAGGATTAAGAATTGCGTCGAACCAATAGTTTAACCCTCCCTCAAGCACGAAATTATTACTGTAACCCAGTTGCCTTGTTATCATCCATGCTTCATTGGCAGCTAATGTCCCATTGGAATAGAAAATATTCATCTTTATATCCTGATTAAGAATATCGGCATAATCGTCAGAGAGAAGGTCAGTAGCCGGAATATTAATTGCACCAGGAAGACTGAATTTCTCAAACTCATCCTGGCTTCTGACATCAATCAGACGAAGGGTTGGATCCTTTTTGATTATCATATCTGCTACAGCATCAGGTGTTACATACTGAGTCCGTGTATTAACTTCACTCAATAATTCATCAGCCGTTAGTTTGTATTGTTTTGTCTTATTCTGCGGAACAGCAGCAATTATCAGTCCCATCGGAATGATAAAGATCGATAAAAGTCTAAGTGGTTTCATAATATAAAATTTAAGTTCTTGTTGCTCGTTGATTATTGCTGGTATTGCGGTTTATATTTGCCTGTATTTGAATATTATTTCTTTTTGACCACGGAGTAACATAAAGTTTGTACAGAGTTTCACAGCTTTGAATCGCTAGATCTTTTAGTCTACTTGTCACCCTTTCTCCATTTCTCCA
>JGI20214J51088_10000152_pt1 | contig 49633 bp, 41 predicted proteins | sample WetSurMetagenome_FD_51088 | JGI IMG/M metagenome (IMG submission 51088) | reverse complement strand
TTTGAAACAATATGATAGCCTTCATGGGTAGCCATCTCTTGTCTCGCCAAAACTGCGCAGGTTGTCACTTATATATGATCAACGGATAAACGTATGATATTGCTTTCTCAAATCGGGTATGGTATCCCTGCGCCGAGACTTCTGTATGTCTCCCCCATGAAGGATATTTCAGTTTTTAATGACCATTCCGGGTTAAAAAAATAGGGACGGATAATTGCCATCCGTCCCTTCCGAGGTTGAAAAACAGATCAGACTGTATGACTGTTACTTTTCGTCGGCAGCCTTTTTTACTTTTGCTGCCTTTTTAGCTGTTCTCTTTGCCTTAATATCTTTTACGTTGGTTATTTTGGCGGCGCTCAGCTTGCCGTCTTTTTCATTGACCTTTACAACAACCTTGTCTCCGACCTTAACATCTTTGAGCAGGGCTGCGTCGGCAGCAACGGTCTTGTCGCCTTTCTTTCCTGTGATGGTAATAGAACCCGCCTTGGTGTCAACGGCCTTTACCTCGCCGCGGAGATGTTTTTTTGAAAACTCTTTTTTGTCTTGCGCAGTTATGATTTTGGTGGCGGTCAGTTTGCCGTCTTTCTTGGCGATCTTTACAACAACCTTGTCTCCGACCTTAACGTCTTTAAGCAGGGCTGCGTCAACGGCAAGGGTCTTTTCGCTCTTTTTGCCAGCTATGGTAATGGAATTTGCCTTGGTGTCAATGGCCTTCACCTCGCCGCGAAGGAAATGCTTTTTTGAGTGATGACGCTTATTTACGTCCGCCTTCTTTACGTCAGACTTATTCACTTCAGGCGACTTTACGTCAGCGGTTTTATCAACTGCAAACGCGGTCATCGAAAATGTGAATACCAACGCTACGATCAGCAATATGATCTTTTTCATTGCATGTGCTCCCTTTGTATAAACTTTGTGCCCGACTAAAAGTCGTAATATACTTTATTAGCAAGCTCTATGCCATGATGTGACTACCTGAAATAGCTGGATTAAAAGGCAACCTTAGGCTTCAGTTATATCCTCATGTCGGGAACTTTTCCTTATTTGGGGAAGACAGATCAGGAATGCGCATGCAATATTTCCGGGATAAATGAGCAAGAAGACGAATTATTCCCAAATAGGGAACTTTCACCTCGTCAGAATAAGTCGATACCGGACTCAATGAGGCTATTTAAAAGGCAGTGGGTTGGATTATGTCTGCGCGATTCAGGAAAAGATCGACAATGATTTAAACGCTCCATTATATTATTAATAAACAGCATCAAGAGTGATCCTATAAGGATCCGGCAGCCGGGTGGGAGACGCAACGGCGCTTAGGGCTAAATGCCCGATGTTCGGAACAATTGTTCACGAAAAAGGTCTCCGGATATAATTATGCGCTTGAAAGCCGTCTTGATGACCAGGACGGCTTTTTTTCGCCCTGATCTATGTTTTGGAGGCGATTATATCATTCCTCGCATCAGCGGATTTTGAGGACTGCGTGAGAAAAGCGGTTGCACTTGGAGGCGACAGCGATACCTTGGCCTGCAGTGCAGGCGGCATAGCCGAAGCATATTATAGAGGTGTGCCTGATGAGATAAAAACGCGGGTTCTTGAGAGGCTTGATGAAAAGCTGGGAGATATTGTGAAAAGGTTTATGGGGTAAAAAATGATATTGTTGAGAATGGTTTCAACCGTTAAATAATAGCGGTTGTGAATATAGCTCCGCGTGGCGATGTTTACAAGCGCTGAAGAATGACTTTTGAGACACCCATTAGATTTAATTGAAGAGCAAGCAAGAGGGCAAAGCTTGGTTTTGATAGTCTTGTTTCGCGTGCAGGCATTATAATAAGTAAAAGGGTGATTTTAGGAAAAAGGACGAAGGGGATGTCCATAAAAATTAAAAAAGAGAGGTAAGAGGAAATGGGCATTAGAAAATATTTTCTGACTGCAGTGTGTGTAGCTGTTATGGTTACGATGACGGCCTTGTCTGCCGGCGCCGCCGATCAACCGGGGAAAATTCTGGATATGACGTATTCCTATGACTCAGATACAATCTACTGGCCGAATGCAACCCCGTTTAAATTGACGCCGGAATTCAAGGGGATGACCAAACGGGGCTACTGGTATGCCTCTAACTTTTACGCCGCTTCGGAACATGGCGGAACTCATGCCGATGCGCCGCTTCATTTTGCCCGGAATGGACGCTCCATCGATCAAATTGCCCTTGAGGAGTGGATTGGCCCGGCGATAAAAATTGATGTGCGGCGGCAATGCGCCCATGACAGGGATTACCTGCTGTCCGTTGAAGACATCAAAACATGGGAGAAAAAGAATGGCCGGATTCCGGCAGGGGCGTGGGTGATTATGTACACGGGTATCGGCACGCAATTTTATCCCGACCCGAAGCTTGTTTTGGGTACGGACAAGAAAGGTTTGCAGGCGCTTCCTGAATTGAGTTTTCCGGCCTTTTCCCGGGAATCTGCGGAATTTCTTACAACGAAACGGAATATCAGGGGTATCGCCCTTGATACGCCGAGCATCGATAATGGCAAGTCGCAGGACTTCTGGGTCCATCGCGTTATTTGCGGCGCCAATAAAGTAGCGCTGGAAAATATTGCCAATCTGGACAAACTCCCTGCTAAGGGAGCTGTGCTTTATGTTATTCCTATGTCGATTAAAGGTGGAACCGGAGCTCCGGCCAGAGCTTTCGCCATCCTCCCCTGATTATTACTGATGAAAAATGCCAGACAGACATCCCCGGCATTTTCGCAGTCGGAGATCTGAGGCAAAAGTATGCCAATCAGATTGTAGTCGCTGCAGCCGACGGATGCATAGCAGCGTTGGCTGCAGCGCAGTATGTGGAAAGTCGTAAGAAATCCGTAATCAAGCATTGAGCTATCTGGCTGAATGAGATGTTATTAACAAATAAATCGGGGACGATTCTATGGGCAATACTTTAATTCCGGCAAATTATAAGGTAATGTAATTAGAGACACATCTCTAATTATGCCGCCATTCAATTTTTCCTCCGGTATCCCCGATCTCAATAGCCCCTATATGCTTCCCGCTGTGTCGCATCGAACAGTTCTTCGGTCAGAGTCTCATCCCGCTGTTCGCGCTATTTTATGATCTTCAGTCCCGCCCTGTTGTCCTCTGCCCAAACAACCTCAGCCACATCCAGTTGATCGCTAAAATTAATCAAATCGCCCTTAGACAGGGTTTTGGGCGAGACTATACCCAAACCGTCCTGGCTGAAATCGACTATCTTGCCGGGCCACTGTTCCTGGCCTGCGCTGCATTGGATATTAATATCACATTTCATCCTGAACCACTTCCTGTTCTCAACTGTCTTTAACGGCTGCGGTTCTTCCTCTTCTTCTTCCTCATAAATTTTCATTGTTGTGTCCTCCCCCCTACATGGATTTATACAGTATATTCTAAATATGTCATGCCAGTCGACAAGGGAGAAACGATGCTTGAGACAACGCCCGGGGTGGCCAAAGGTGGTCAGGGTTGAAAACATGCAAATACGCCGATATTTTAGTCCATGACTCGATAACCACTCCTGCGCCGGCATATTAACGGGGGGGAAGCTGACTGATACAAAATAATTCAGCTCCGGGCGGCGGAATAAGTTCGGGAATAGTTATAATAAAATCAGAGAGCGATAAGGAATTTATGTGTTTCTTGCGAGAGGGAGCAAGGCAAAGCAAAAATCGGAGTTAACAGCCGGCTAATGCCTTCATTTTTTGCTTTCCGGTTACTGTTATGCCGACCCTTTACGCTCAAATAGGCGCTTTGCGGCAAGAATGGAAATAACTGAGAACTGAATTCCTGGGCGCTAAATTAAGATAATAGAAAAACAATATTCTGAAGATCGTAAATATGAATCAGGACGAACTAAATAAAAATGTGCCGGAAATAGAAACGACCGATTACGATATCAGTGTTGATCGGCTGCAACCCGGAGTGTTTATACGCATTACGGGGCTACGCTGGCTTGACCATCCTTTCTTTTTTTCGGCATTCAAGATCTCGAAACCCGAACAAATCAGGGCAATTAAGCAGGCCGGCATTAAAATGGTTACTTTTGTGCCAGGCAAAAGCGATGTATTCCCGCTGCCTGAGAGCCCGGAAGAGCCTGTCCAGCCGGCGGCGCCGGCCCCGGTCAAGGATGCTGAAAGCGAAAGGCTGTGGGAAGAAAAGAAAAAAAGGATTGAATTACAAAAAGCTCACCGCAAGAAAATCATTAAATGCGAAAAGCAGTTTGCGGCAAGTGTTGAAACAGTACGCAACGTAATGAAGAACATTGAAGGCGGCGATGTTGAGTCAGTCAAGGAGGCGGACAGCCTCCTTCAGACGATTGTCGATGACCTGCTGGTTGAAAAAGACACAGCAGTCCAGTTGATGACCAGCGACCCTGGAGGACAAGGTGTTTTCTATCACTCGCTGAATGTATCCGTTCTGGCCATGATGCTTGGGCGAGAAGACGGACTCTCTTCCGCTGAACTTAAAATTCTCGGGTTGGGCTCCTTGTTTCATGATGTCGGTAAGTCAAAATTACCCAGAAACCTCGTAAATAAAAGCGAACCGCTGAAAAAGTTTGAAGCGGATATGCTTCGGCTGCATCCCAAATACGGCGTCGAAATCATGGGGCCAATGGCCAAATCGGGCGCCTTTCCCGGCGATGCGCTCCTGATCATCCGGGACCACCACGAAAGAGTTGACGGTTCAGGATATCCTGCAGGCCTGGATGGGAAAAATCTTTCGGTAATGACCAAAATTGTCTCGATCGTAAACCGGTACGATAATCTCTGTAATAATATCGACTATACCCGTTCCCTGACTCCCCATGAGGCCCTTGCATACATGTTCGCCAAGGAAAGAGCCCGATTTGATGATCCATTATTACAGAAATTTATCGCATATATGGGGATTTATCCGCCGGGAACGGTCGTCATGTTGAATAACGAGATTACCGGGATGGTGATATCCGTAAATCCGACCAACGCCCTGCGGCCGAATCTGCTGATTTATGATCCTGACATATCTGTGGCTGAAGCGCTCATATTCGACCTGGCTGAAGATAGCAGTCTTTCCATTGTAAAAAGTATCAGGCCGGCCCAGTTACCGCCCAAAATATATAACTATCTTAACCCAAGGACACGGGTGAGCTATTTTCTTTCTGCGGAAGAGAAAAAGCCATCAAAAACGACAGCAGGCAACACAAGGGCAACAGGATAATATAAAGACGTAGTCCGATAGATCAAGTAAAAGGGAAAAGGGACAGGCAGGTTTAATACTGCGGGATAGCGGGCACACAGGGAGAATTCCAGGTGCGCTTACGGCTGATGACAGACACGCCTGATTACCGGAAGAAGCTTACGATATTGCCGCAATATTGGCGCCCCTGCAAGACTGTCATATAGTGAATAAATATATTCAGCATGTTCTCAGGGAATAACTGCAATGGCGACTTCGATAACGTTAATATTGAGGATATCTTTCTAATGAAAAATCCGGGCTTACACTTTGTGAAGCCTTATCACATTATGCTTGCCCAGGAATGGAGAACTCGCGACAAACACGATGGTGTTGCCCTTCTTGATCAGGCCTTCTCTTGTGAGTGACTTTTCTATCTCTCCCAGCAGGTTACTCTCCATCACTATTTCTTTATGGGAGATCATCCTGGAAACGACGCCCCAATAAAGCGACATCCGGTTCAGGGTTTCTATTTCGGGAGTAAATGCAACTATCGGCACGTGGGGTCTGAGTTTGGACAGGAGGCCGGCCGTAAACCCGGATTGCGTAAATACGACTATCATCTTCGCATTTATACTCTGCGCCGCCGAGCAGGCTGCGACAGCAACCGCTTCAGGAAATGTGTTTTCAGAGTGGTACATGGACTTTAATTTATCGGGCAGATTGACTTCGGTATTCATGGCGATCAGGTCCATCATTTTGACGGACTCAACCGGATATTTGCCCGCAGCCGTTTCAGCAGAGAGCATTACCGCGTCCGAGCCGTCGAGGATTGCGTTGGCCACATCCGACGCTTCGGCGCGTGTAGGCCGCGTATGATGTGTCATCGATTCGAGCATCTGAGTGGCGGTTATAACGAGTTTACCCTTTTTATTCGCCAGATCTATCAGCATCTTCTGGATCACAGGCACCTGCTGTGTGCTCATTTCGACACCGAGATCGCCCCTGGCAACCATGATGCCTTCGACCGAATCCATGATATCACAAATATTATTGATCGCCTCGGGCTTCTCGATCTTTGCTATGATCGGAGGCAGGACCAGGCTGTTCTTTTTTGCCCACGACCTTACCCTCTCAATGTCATCCGCATTGCGGACAAAAGAGACTGCAAGGTAATCAAAGCCGAGCTTCTGGCCGAATTTGAAGTCCTTCTTGTCCTTTTCAGTAAACGCGTCGGCGGTTGTGCGGGTCGCGGGCAGATTGGCTCCCTTTCTCGACTTGAGCAGACCGCCTTCGACAACCTTGGCCCTGAGAGCGGTCGATGTCTTGCCGGTTACCTGTACTTTTATGATCCCGTCGTCAAAAAGTATGCATTCGCCTTCTTTCACATCTTTCAATAAGGCAGGATATGAGATATAGATACTGTTTTTATTCCCGATTTCATGTCCGGGCAAAAGATTCAGACAGTCACCCGGTCTTAGATTAATGCTCCCGCCTTCGATATCGCCCAGGCGGATCTTTATACCCTGCAAGTCCTGCATGATCGCAAGGGTCTTGTTTTGTCTGGCGGCCTCGCTGCGGGCAAAGGAAAAAACCGCTTCATGAAAATCATATTCTCCGTGAGAAAAGTTAAGCCTGGCCACATCCAGACCGGCCCCTATAAGGGCGGACAACGTTTTTTTGGAACTGCATGCCGGGCCGAGGGTACCGACGATCTTGGTTTTTCTTATATCCATGTCTTTACCATCTCCTTTTCCGGTTTAGAGATATTGGTATGCCGTTGCCAATTGGCGCCGGGCAGAGGGAAGTCCGAGCGATAGTGAGCGCCGATGCTTCCTTCCCTGAGAAGGGCGGCTTCTGTAATCATTGTCGCAACAGTAAGGATGTTTCGCAACTCCTCGCCGGTCCTGGTGTCAAAGCGCCAGTCTGTGATCTCCCGAAGTTCCGAGAAGACTTGCCTTGCCCTGCCTAGAGATTTGATGCAGCGGATTATGCCAGCGCATTCCCATGAAACCGTCCTTATCTTCTTTCTCAATTCATCCAGGTTAAGGTGTGAGATGTCGCTGGGNATCGGCTCCGGCAACGCTGAATGGGCAGTAATGGCGCTGCCCGGCTGAGAGCCGTATACGGCTGCCGCAACCGCAGAGCGATGACCGTAAACTAATCCTTCAAGCAAGCTGTTGCTTGCAAGCCTGTTGGCTCCATGCACGCCGGTGCAGGCTGTTTCTCCTGCCGCGAAAAGGCCGGGGATGCTGGTTTTGCCGTCCAGGTCTGTCTTTACGCCTCCCATCATATAGTGCGCAGCCGGTGACACAGGAATCTGCATAGTCGCTATATCGATGCCATATTTGAGGCAGGTGCTGTAAATACGGGGAAAGCGTCTTCGCACAAAGTTCGGGTCGAGATGCGTAAGATCCAGAAAGACATGATCGCCGCCAACCTTTACGATATGCGATATGATGGCCCGGGACACTATATCACGCGGCGCGAGTTCTGCCCCTTCATGATAATTCCGCATGAACAGGTCACCGTTTATGTCCCTTAACAGGGCGCCTTCACCTCTCATGGCTTCCGAGAGCAGAAAGTGCGGGGCGCCGGGCAGGAAGAGGGCGGTAGGGTGGAATTGCACGAATTCCATATCCTGAATGACTGCGCCGGCCCTGTAAGCCATGGCTATGCCGTCGCCGGTGGCGACTTCCGGGTTTGTTGTCCTCGAAAAAATCTGACCCGCGCCGCCGGTGGCGAGCAGTGTGGCCTTTGCATAAATATTTACAAAATTATCGCGGCCAAGCGCAGTGGCGCCAATGCATTTTCCGTTGTCTATGATTACGTCAACAGCGGCCCTGAATGGGTATCTTGTGACATTCTGCAGCGTTGCGACTTTATGATATAGCGAGCGCTGTATCTCCCTGCCGGTAGAATCACCGTTTGCATGCAGCACCCTTCTCTTCGAATGGGCTGCCTCCATTGTGAAGAGAAGTTTTGAGCCTTCGCTGTCAAACTGGGCGCCCCATTCTATCAGCTCAAGTATTCTGTCAGGGCCTTCTTCCACAAGGGTCTTGACCGCTTCCGGTTGGCAAAGGCCGTCGCCGGCCTTGAGGGTATCATTATAATGGATGCCGACTTCGTCTTCATCGCTTAAGGCGACTGCGACCCCGCCCTGCGCATATTCAGTGTTGCTTTCGCTGATGATATCTTTTGTAACTACCATAACATTCCCGTGGCGTGAGAGTTCAATGGCGGCCCGCAGACCGGCGACTCCGCTCCCTATGACCAGGTAATCAGTTTTCAGTGTTTCCATCGTACTGTCCCTTATCTCCAGTTCTTGTCAGTTTACCATATAGAATAAATATTTAGAATTTATTATCTTTACTCTATTTAAGCCGGATTGTCCATATTCAACCCTTACGTGATCGAAACAGATATAATGGGCGGTCATATAGAAGTTTCGGCGCAGGCAGTTGATTTTACGATTTCAGTCAATATGTCCAGCGCCTTTTTCAAGGGGTTTCCCCTTATGCCAGATCATTGTTTCACAATATCCCTTATTGCCTCCTCAATCGTCGGGAATGAGAAACTGAAACCTGCCTCCATCAATCTCTTCGGCAGCGCCCGCTGTCCGGACGCAATCGCGGCAGCGCCTTTGCCGAATTTCAGTCTGAGGACAAACACCGGTATCCTGAATATCGTCGGCCTGTGAAGCGTCTCGCCCAGAGCCTTTGTCAAGCCTTTATTGGTGGACGGAGTCGGCGCGCAGAGATTGTATATGCCGGAAAAGTTATTATTGTTGATTGCTTCAACATAGGCGGCCACAAGATCATTTATATGCACCCATGAAAAATGCTGTTTTCCGTTTCCGATCATGCCGCCGAGACCCAAGCGGAATGGGGGCAGCATATTCGCCAGTATGCCGCCATCACGTCCGAGCACAATGCCGAATCTGAAGATGACGGCGCGCACACCCGTATTCACCATCTTAAGCGCCTCATCTTCCCATCTTTCAGCCAGCCGGCCCAAAAAATCCGTTGCATAAGAGCATTCTTCTTCGGTATGCGTGCCTGTCGCTGTATAACGGCCTACTGCAGAGGTCGAGATGAACAGCCGCGGTTTGTTTTCTAGACGAGCGACGGACTCAACAATCTTTTTGGTTGTGTCTATCCTGCTGCTGTAAAGCAGTTTCCTGTAGGCGTCAGTCCAGCGGGCAGATATGGGCGCGCCGGCCAGATTAAGGACAATGTCGGCTCCGGTTATTTTTTTCAGAAACTCATCGTCCGGAAGTTTGAAATCATCCGGCGCCAGCGGCTCAACGCTCCAGCCATATTTTTCAGTGAATTCTCTTTTCAGATGGCTGCCGACAAATCCTGTTATGCCGCTCGCAACAATCTTCATATCCAGATCCTCCCGACACCAAACCGGTGGTCTCTTACATGGTAGTGATCTTTGGTATGCGGCACAAGCGTATGAACTATAGAGCAAATCTAAAAATGATATTACCGTGATGAACTGCTTTGAGTTATAATCCAAATTAGTGCGCTTGATCATGGAGGATTTATGAGGATAGCTATTGTAGGCGGCGGTATTTCAGGCCTCTCTCTTGCCTGTGAACTCATGGCCAAAGACAGAGGATTCGATATAAAAGTATTCGAGGCCGGCAGCCGTTTTGGCGGCAAAATATATACGGAGAAAACCGGCGGCTACGTTTGCGAGGCGGGGGTCAACGGCTTTCTAAGCAACAAGCCTGCCACACTTGAGCTTGCGGCGCGAATCAACATGCAGCCTGTCAGTAGCGACGATAATGCGCGCAGGCGCTTTATCTATACCGGGGGCGGACTGAAGGAACTCCCGGCCTCTCCGGCAAAATTCATGCTCTCGAACTTCCTGAGCGTGCCCGGCAGGCTGCGTATGATGGCGGAATATTTCATACCTGCTGCCGACAAGGAAGACGAAACAATGGAAGAGTTCGCAAAGCGGAGAGTCGGCACAGAGTTTTTCGAAAAGCTGCTCGACCCGATGGCGTCCGGTGTATATGCGGGCGATCCATCAAAGATGAGCATCAGGAGCTGTTTCGTCAAGGTTTACGACCTTGAACGAAAATACGGCGGACTGCTGAGGGGTTTTCAGGCGCTAGGGAAAGAGGCCAAAAAAGCGGGCAAAAAGGTCGAAGCAGGACCGGGCGGCGTACTCATGTCCTTCGACGGCGGCATGTACAGTCTGATAGAGACATTGCGGAATATGCTCGGCGGCAGGGCGATTGCGGATAAAGAGACTGTTTCTCTCGAAAGGAACGGCGGCGAGTACGCGCTTCGTTTCGCTGACGGCTCCACGTATGAGGCTGACTGCGTTGCTCTTGCTGTCCCTGCTCATAATTGTGCCGGTATCATTCGCGAGTTCGACACGAATATCCATGATATCCTGACGACTATTCCGTATCCGGCCTTGTCTGTAGTCGCGTTCGGAGTAAAAAGGGAGCAGATCAAACGCGACGTAAACATGTTCGGCTTTCTCATTCCCGGCAAAGAGAAGAGGCGGATACTCGGCACACTCTTCGATTCGAGCATATTTACGGGTCGCGCTCCGGAGGGCAATGTTCTCCTCCGAACTATGGTCGGAGGCGCAAGGGCAGAGTCTCTTGCAATGCAGGACGACGAAAAACTGCTCAGCCTTGTGCGCGATGAGCTTGCGGATATAATAGGCCTGAACGTAGAGCCTGATTTTATGAGGATTTACAGGTACGAAAAGGCTATCCCGCAATATGAGCTGGGACACTATAAGAAACTCGAAGCGCTCGATGCGGCATCGGCCAAACATAAAGGTTTTTATCTTGCGGGCAACGCCTATCGCGGTATTGCAGTGAACGACTGCATAGCCAACAGTGTGAAACTGGCGGATGAGATAGCGCAGATGTAAGAGGCTGTCATGGGCGGCCATATCGAAGGCTCGGCGCCGGATACCGTTTTCTATTTAAGCTAATAATATCATGCGTTTGCCTGTCAATCATGTTGATGCGATGAACTGCGTAATTTTGGCGAGACGAGAGATGGACGCCCGTGATATCCAAACTTTGTTTAAAAAGTACTATTTTCTTGCCGATAGATCCGTCTTCACTCGTCCAGCTCCCCCGCAAAAACCTCTTTGACCATCTTCAGCAGCCGTTCATGCATCCGCGGATTGCCTGCAACGATATTGCCGTGAGTCAAAATATCATCGCCCCCTCCGAAGTTTGTGATTATGCCTCCAGCTTCTTTGATAATGACGGCGCCCGCTGCGCAGTCCCAGGGCATGAGCCCGATCTCGAAGAACCCGTCAAACCTCCCGCAGGCAATGCAGGACAGGTCAATCGACGCCGCGCCCGGTCTTCTCAGATCGCTGACCTCCACAAGAACGTTTTTGAACAGACGCAGGTAATGATCTATCAGATGTTTTTGTTTAAAGGGGAATCCGGTGCCTATCAGCGCGCTGCCCATTTTATCTGTGGCAGAGACATGTATCCTTTGGCCGTTCAGGAAAGAGCCCTGTCCCTTGACAGCGGTAAAGAGTTCATTCCTGAATAGATCCAGCACAACGCCGGCAACCAGCTCTTCACCGCGCTGGAGGGCAATAGATACTGCTGTAACAGGGAAGCCGTGGATATAGTTGGTGGTGCCGTCGAGCGGGTCAATGATCCAGCGATAGCCTTCTGTGGCGATGTCATGCCGGGACTCTTCAGCCAGAAAGCTGTGATCAGGGAAGGCGGAATGTAATTTGTCGAGAATAATACACTCGGATTCCTTGTCTACCCGCGTCACAAAATCGAAGGCCTGTTTTTTATCGATATCCGAGGCCGACAACGTGCCCCTTTTGGCAAGGATGAAATCAGCAGCCAGGCGGGCAGCTTCGATAGCTGTATCAAGATATTTCTTCATTATCATGCCTTTCTGTCTTGTTATTCTATTCGTTCAGAAATCATGCGCAATATCGACCTCAGGGTCTAAATCGATAGTAACATTTTATCCCGGCTTTGTCATGCTTTCCAACGACAATTCCGGATCTATGGTCAATAATTGTTGCCTTTGTAGGCAAAGAGCGACAATAAAATCAGACGAAGACCTATTCAAATCCGACGCTCAAGGAGTTATGATTAAATTTAGAGAGTAATGCAATGCATTCTATGGCTGCCCATGGAAACACTGAAAAAAGGGAGCCCCAAACGAGATGCCGTCAGGCAAGCCCTCATAAGTAAGAGGGAAGCATGAGCATCCGTCTCCCCTTAAGACAGCCAACCATGGCGACATGAAATGCATTGCAGGCTGAATAGAGCCATACTACAGGCAAGTGGGCGCAGCGCAGTTTTGTAAAGATGCAAAGTTGCCCTGAAGTTTCAGCAAACCCACTGCAGGTCGTATGGCTCTTGTGTTATTCAAGATGCCCGGATAAAACACCGTTATCGACAACGCTACTATCGCAAGCATTTTTTTATTACTCCGGCAAACAAACAGAATAGCTCGTCATGCTACGACTTGACCGGAGCATCCAATTCCTTTTTTATCATCTATATTTCACCGGTTTTTATAATAATAATGAAGCAAAATAGTATTATATTGCCCCATGTAATAATCACAAATATTATCTTTTGTTTGTACATTTAACGGAAATTAACAATACTTGACAACTTCCAATAGTTTTCTGTATTATCTGAATCACGCGCTTCAGATGTCTTTTTAAAAAGGACTATTGCAACTGAAGGGCTAAGCTTTAAAACAACCTATTTGCAGCATAAACCTTCCCGGAGGTTTCAATAATGCGTTATAGGACACTTCGATTTTTTTCATTGATCACCCTGGCAATATTCATATGGACCTTCGGAGGCTTTTTCGATATTGCGCATGCCATGCAGACGGCCGCCAAGACAAGTTCGGGGGCAGACCTCAATTACAGGCATATTGCAGCTGCGGCTCATTCTCAGAAGACAGTTCAGGTTGCACAACAAAGAGCTGAGAATAAGCAATCCCCGGAGCCGTGGACATTATCAGGGATCAGGGGAAAGAAGGCTTTTGTCGGGGCAGATGGAGCGTCGTTTGATGAAACAGAGAAGAGGCTCATTGCAGCGGGAGCTTCAAAAGAGAAACTTGAAAGGCATCGTCAATTCGTCAGGCAGTATGGGGCCGGAAGCGGCAGGACGAAGGCGGGATTCAGCGGAATCAAAACATCTAAAAGACATAAAGCATTAGACCCTAACAAACTTTCCCACAGGACACCGCAGGCGCAGAAGAAAGAACCGAGGACAAAGCCCGAAGAATTTCTCAAAAACAGCGTACACAACCCGGAAGCCGCTTTATTGGCGGGAACAATAACGCAGGCTGCGCCGCTGCCGACAGAAGCTGATCTTGCGGAGACCATAGAAGTGAAGTTTACGACTGCAATCAGGGCAAAAGCTGCGGAGCTTGGCGCCAATCCGGTAAAGATATATAACTGGGTCAGGAACAACATAGAATATGCTCCCACCTATGGATCAATCCAGGGCGCGGACTATTGTCTTCAGACAAAACAGTGTAACGCCTTTGACACATCGAGCCTGTTGATAGCCCTGCTCAGGGCGTCGAACATTCACGCCAGATATGTATATGGAACCATTGAACTGCCCATAGACAAGGCAATGAACTGGGCGGGCGGATTTACCGATCGGAATGCGGCTGTTGAGTATATAGCGTCGGGAGGAGTTCCTGTAAGTGGGATAACCTCCGGCGGAGAGATAACCGCAGTGAAGATGGAGCATGTATGGGTGGAAGCGTATATCAACTATAATCCGTCGCGGGGCGCAAAGCATCAGGCCGGCAAGGGAGACACCTGGATACAGCTGGATGGAAGTTACAAGCAATACGACTATACGCCGCGCGTGGATATCAGCACAGCGGTCCCCTTTGACAGTCAGGCATTTGTCAGTCAGATACAGTCCACCGCAGTCATTGACAGCGCAAACAGTTCCGTAACAGGTGTGGGCTGCGCGCCGTTAAGTCAGATGATGTCGTCATACAAAGAGCAGCTGAAGAGCTATCTGGAGCAGCAATATCCGTCAGCTACCCTTGGCGCAGTACTCGGCGACAGGGCGATAGTACAGCAGGATTATCCATATCTTTTAGGGACACTTCCGTACAGCAATGTAGTAATCGGGGAGAGGCTCTCCGACCTTACCGATAACTTCAGGCACAAAGTCGAAATCACACTCAGGAATGGGACAGACACCGACATATCCATACAGAAGGGTATGCCTGAGATAGCGGGGCGCAAAATCACCCTCGGATATATACCGGCAACAGCCGCAGACGCCGCAGTAATCAACGCGTATCTGCCGCAGGCCCATGCGGATGGCAGTCCAATAAACTACAGCGAGCTGCCGGCGTCCCTGCCGGCGTATCTGATCAATCTCAGGGCAGAGCTCAGGATAGACGGCGTGGTAGCGGCAACCGGCAATTCCACGGGCATGGGCTGGGAGCGGACAATCAACATAGCTGTATCAGACGCAAATCAGAACATCGAGCAATTCCCTGAAAACATATATGTCGGCGAATTCAGCGCAATCACCGTCAACACCGGCAAGATAGCCGAAAGCGAAATCGAGGCGCTTAAGAACAGGCTCAATGCCACAGCCGCAAATCTTGCGGGCAATACCGCCGGAATCACGCGTGAAGATGTTTCAGGCGACCTGTTATACGGAACGGGCCTTGCCTATTTTGCTGAGATCGACAAACTTTCAGCGGTCAGAGCGAAGATCATGGGAGTAATAGGCGCGAGGCTGCCCTCCGTGGCCTTGACAACAAGCGGCCTGCAGATGTCATATGTTCAGGGAGCGCCCAATATGGCCATGAGCGGCGGAGTGTCGTTGGATGTTCCGACAAAAGCGTATATAGCCGCTGCGGCTGACGGCAACAAGAATACAAAACTCAGATATGCTTTTATAACCGGCTTGGACGCCTCTTCCCTTACCGATATAGTTATGGACAGGCTTATCGCGCCTGCAACCGACCCACAGGCAGTGAGCGCGGTCAAGGCGCTCGGGGCCGCGAAAAACCAGGGCATACCCATTCATACAGTCGATCAAACCAACATCAGCATAGTACTGCCGCAACTGCAGATCAGCGACGAAATCAAGACCGATATCAGCAATGCAGTCAGCGTTGGGGAAACGGTCGTAGCCGCGAAGACAGATGTAACGCTTAACGGCTGGACAGGGGCGGCTTATTTAATAACGGACAAGACCAGCGGCGACGGCGCATACAATATAACAGGCGGGATCAACGGCGCGGTATTGCTGAACCTGCCATGGATAGGCAACAGTGTTATCAACTCTGTGGTAACTGATGTCGGCGCGCCTCTTAATCAGTTAGCGCTCCAGATGGTCAACGACAACACCGTGAAGGCAGCGGAGGCCGTCGAACGTGGAGTCTCCGACCTGACACAGAGCGCGGCATTGACCTATATAGACACCATAGTATCATCCATAGTATATGACAGCATCTCTGCGGAACTGGGCTGCTATATAAACACCGGCGGCGCAGCGGCGATATGCCCGGCTATATATCTGGGCGCATTGTGTGTTGCGCAGGAAACCTCGCCTATTGAATCAGAAAACACAAGGCCTGTGGCCAATGCAGGGGCCGACAGATCAGTCAAAGTGGGCGCCAGTGTAATCCTCAGCGGCAGCGCCTCTTACGACGCAGAAAAGGACCCGCTGACCTACGTGTGGACATTTCTTTCCATACCGTCCGGCAGCAAGGCGCAGTTGTCAGGCCCGACAAGTGTCACCCCGTCCTTTACAGCGGACCTGAGCGGCGCATATCGTGTGCAGCTTGTTGTAAGCGATGGGAAATCCGTCAGTGATCCGGCGACAGTCACCATAACCGCCACTGACGCAACCGTTACAGTCCCGGATGTTGTTGGTCTGACCCAGGCGGCGGCTGAAGAAAGAATAGCGCAGGCCGGACTGACAATTGGGTCGATAACACAGACGAGCAGCGGGACAGTTCCAGCCGGCAATGTTATAAGCCAGACACCGGCGGCAGGAACATCGGTATATAAAGACAGCGCAGTCGGCATGGTAGTATCCGCCGGAGCTGCAGACATAGAGGCTCCGACGCTTACCGTGGTCTTTGACCGCGCCCCGCCGGTATATACAGCCGGAGAGCAGGCCCTGGTGACTATCAATGCTCAGGATGCTTCCGGCAATGTAACCGTAACCATGCTTCTGGACGGCGCAAACGTGCCGGTAACCTTACCGACAACGACAATCGACACGACCGGATTCGTCCCCGGCAGCAAACATGAGGTCGTAGTCACGGCAACGAACCCGGCAAGCAAATCAACAACTGTGCCGGAGTCCTTCGGAATCAAAGATCCGAATGATACAGCGCTGCCTGATGTCGTGATTATCTCTCCTGTCACAAATTCCGAGATATCACAGGTAACGACCATTACAGGCAATGCCAAAGACGCAGCCCTAATGGAGTACACGCTTGCGTACTCGTCTGTGGGCAAGAACCAGTTCACAGTATTCGCAAGAGGAACAACGGCAGTGGACAACGGCCCGCTGGGTGCGCTTGATCCCACGCTCATGAAGAACGGACTTTACGACATCCTTCTTACCGCAACAGACACCAGCGGCAAGACAAAGACCCATATGGTCACCTATCGTCTCACCGGCGAAATGAAGGTCGGAAACTTCACTGTCTCCTTCACAGACCTAAGTGTGCCTGTGTCCGGAATCCCTGTAACAGTTACCCGCACATATGATAGCCGCAACAAGGCAAAGGGCGATTTCGGCATAGGCTGGACCATAGACATCCAGAGCATCAAGATCGAGGAGAGCCAGGTCCCGGGCTCCAACTGGAATATGGTCAACAGCGGCGGCGGTATGTTCCCGAACTATTGCTTCCAGGGCAGCGGCGAGCACTATGTGTCCATCACGCTTCCCGACGGCAAGGTTGAAGAATTCGATATGGGCATAACTCCCGCCTGTCAGCAGCTTGTGCCGATTGAATACCCGACAGCGGTCACCTACACTGCCAGAGTGGGCACATCATCGACATTGAAGGCGAATGGATACGGCCAGCTATATTACAACAACGGAATACTGTACGATTACGACCTGCTTGATGTCTATAACCCGTCATCTTATACACTTACCACAGCTGATGGAGTAGTCTATGCATTGGATGAAAGTTTCGGCGTAAGGACCATAACCGACACAAACGGCAACGTCGTCACCTACAGCGCTTCTGGAATAGTCCATTCCAGGGGCAAGAGCATAGCCTTTGCAAGGGACGCGGAGAACCGCATCACACAGATAACCGATCCTCTGGGCGGGACTATAAGCTATGAATACGACACCAGCGGTGATCTTGCCTCTGTCACCGATCAACTGGGCAACAAGACCACATATACCTACAACAGCGAACATGGCCTGACGGACATAAAGGACCCGAGAGGCATTACGCCGATTAAGAACATCTATGACGACAGCGGCAGACTCGTTGCGCATATCGACGCGCATGGCAACAGGATAGAATACACCCACAATATTGCGGGCAAACAGACCATAGTAAAAGACCGCAACGGCAACCAGACCGTATTCATCTATGACTCAAAGGGCAGGGTTCTTTCAAAGACCGACCCGCTGGGCAACACTACTGAGTACACATATGACGCAAACGGGAACAAACTGTCCGAGAGAGACCCCAACGGCAATCTCACTCAATGGACATATGACAGCAAGAACAACAAACTGTCCGAAACAAAGACAGTCAACGGCAATGTGGTAACAACCACCTGGACATACAATGCCCTCTCAAAGCCTCTTACGACCACAGACGCAATGGGCAATGTAACGACCAACACCTATGACGCCAGGGGCAATCTGTTGACAACAACTGACCCGCTCGGCAACACCACGACAAACACGTATAACGCGGCCGGCAATGTCCTTACGACAGCAGATGCGCTGGGCAATGTCACAGCGTATGAGTACGACGCGTACGGCAACAGGACAAAACAGACTGATCCTGCGGGTAATGTGACCACAAACACTTATGACGCCAGCGGCAACAGACTAACAGAAACCGACGCCAGGGGTGGAGTCACAGCTTATGCTTATGACGCAAAGGGTAACATCCTTGCGACCACAGATTCACTTGGCAATGTCACGAAGACGGAATACGACAAGGCCGGCAACAGGGTCTCATCGATTGACGCATTAGGCGTCAAGACCACCTTTGTCTACAACTCCGTAAACAAGCTTATCCAGACCAACTATGCGGACGGCGCGACCGTAAAGGCAGCTTATGACGCAGAGGGCAACCGGGTATCCTCAACAAACCAGCTGGGTATTGCCACGGGATATGAATATGATTCAAACAAGAATCTTGTCAAAGTGACATATCCAGATGGAGCTACACAAAGCTTTGGCTATGACTCAAGCGGCAGACAGACGACAGTGACCGATGCAAGCGGAAATGTCACAAGCAGGGAATACGACAGCCTCGGCCATGTTGTGAAGACTACCGACGCAGAAGGCAATGCCACAACCTTTGAATTCGATCTTAACGGCAATCAGACCAAACAGACCGATGCAAACGGGGTGGTCACTACATTTGAGTACAACGCAAAGGGTCAACTTATAAAGACAACCCTGGCCAGCGGCCAGACAACAAGTGTGGCATATGACGCTCTTGGCAGAAAAACCTCTGAAACAGACGCGGCAGGCAACACAACGACATTTGCCTATGACGCAAAGGGGAATCTCATTAGCGTAACGGACGCTCTCAACAACATCACCAGATTCGAGTATGACTCAAACAACAACAGGACTGCGAATGTCGACGCAAGGGGCAACCGCACGACCTTCGCCTATGATCTTGCAGGCAGACTTACGTCAAAGACAATGCCAAACGGTGGAGCGGAAACATATGTCTATGACGCTAACGGGCGGCAGACAGCAAAGGCCGACGCAAAGGGCGTCACTATACAGAACGCCTATAACGCCAACGGCAGGCTGTTGAGCAAGAGCTATCCTGACGGAACGTTAACAACATTCACCTATAACAACGCAGGAAGCCGCATATCAGCATCCGACGCAAGGGGAACATACTCTTACGATTACGACAGCCGCAACAGGCTGACCAAACAGACTTATCCTGACAGTCAGGCGATCACCTATGGATATGACTCAACAGGACGCCTGCACACCATATCGAGCCTTGCAGGAACCATTGAGTACATATATAACAGCAGCGGCAGGCTCAAAGAGGTCAAGGACCCGCAGGGCAGTGTCACAAGCTTCACCTACGACCCTGCAGGAAACAGGACAGGACTGAGTTATCCGAACGGAACTAATGTGTCCTATGGATACGACGCCAACAACCGCCTCAACAGCCTGACACACAGAAACACAGCGACGCAGACACTCTCATCCTACGCGTATACGCTTGGCTCCATAGGAAACAGGACGAGGATTGATGAATCAACCGGCATATCGCGTGTATACGAATATGACAAGCTTTACAGGCTCACAAAGGAGCAGGTAACAGACCCGGCCAATACACAGACCTTTACAGCTGATTACAGTTACGACGCTGTAGGCAACCGCCTGAACAAGACAACTACGCCTTATAGTCAGCCTGCTGTTTCCAATGACTATACCTACAACAGCGCGGACCAGCTGGTCACTGAAAACGGAGTCACATACACCTACGATCTTAACGGCAACCTTGAGACAAAAACAGACGCATCAGGAACGACGACTTACACATACGATTATGACAATCGTCTCATAAGGGTAGCTGCGCCTTCAGGCATAAGCTCTTATATCTATGATCCCGACGGCAACAGGGTTGAAGTAACAAATAACGCGGACACTACCAGATACCTGGTGGACAAGAACCGCAGTTTCTCGCAGATACTCGCGGAATATTCCGCAAGTGGAAACCTGATTGCGTCCTACGTTTACGCTGATGACCTCATCAGCATGACGAGGAACGGCCAGACCTACTACTACCATTTCGACGGCCTCGGCTCAACGAGATTTCTGACTAATAGCGTAGGAAATGTCACAGACACATACGATTATGACGCATTCGGCAACCTGATCAGGCGCACAGGCACAACTGAAAATCCGTTCCTCTTTAATGGGCAGAAGTATGACGCCAATACGGGCTTCTATCACCTGAGGGCAAGGTATTACCAACCTACAACAGGAAGATTCACGGCAGTTGATCCATATGCAGGGGATATCTATGCCCCCGCAAGCCTGCATAGATACAACTACACCGCAAATGACCCGGTCAATAAGATCGATCCGAGTGGGCTTTTTGACTACAGCTTAAGTGGGATGTTGAATGTTATAACGACATACTCAATAATGGCGTCCATAGCATTTCCTCGACTTACTGGATTTATTATCAGAGCACTAGAGGTTTGTGCGCCAGTTGAAATACAAGTTGCCATGCCTAATTTTAGTGTTGCTTCAAGCCTGGCACCCATGATTATTATGAATTCGGCGAAGGAATTGTCTCTTATGCGGCAGCTTTATGAGAAGGTAGGTGGTTTTGCAGGTTTAGGCATGGCTTTTGAGGCATGGGTTGGTAAACTATTAAACATATCTAAGTCAGGCCTGAGAGTAATGGATGGTGTAGTATGCAAGGAGGGGGTGTGCAGATCAGGTTATGCCGTAGTAGATTATATATACAAAGGAGCAGTTCTAGAGGTGAAATTATCTGGTTCCGCAATCAAAGAGAATCAGGCCAAACAACTTGCGTTATATGCCAGCAAAGAAGCTAATGAAGGACTCACATATATATTCTTTAAGAAACCAACTGCAACCCAAGAAGGTGCTCTGCGGCGCTGGGTTGCTGAAGTTGCGCCAGATGTGGGAGTTGAAATTAATTATCTTTATCACTAAAGGAGACTATGATGAATATAATTAATAGGTTGGAGTGCGAATTGGAGAAATTTGATTTCCACAAGACGCGGGGGGCCAATGGAAATGATTCTCTCGAAAAGAATATAGGTTTTATTAGATTTTCAATTTGGATGCAAAATGTTGCAGGTGGTAAGTATTATGTGAACCTACAAGTGCTACTAAAGGATACATTCGACCAGTTCAGTGATGATCCTTATGAGTCCGTAAAGCTTGGACGTTTATCAAATAATAATGTAGTTTTACCAGAACAGGGCGAGGGTGGCGGAATGATATGGCCGCATGATCAGTATGATCAAGCACTTGATGCAATGCTGACGGTTGGAATCCCTTGGTTTGAAAAAAACAGCGATCTTGCTTGCCTCGCTGCAGAGCTTGAGAAAGGTCCTGCATGGGATGATCAGACACAGGGTTGCATGGGAAAACTAAGACAGGAAATAGGTGAGCTGATTTTGTTTCGGAAAAAGATTCCTGCTCCAAAAAGTATCATCCCGCCTGGTTGGCATAAACGTCTCAGCTTGATGTATTTCTATCTTGATAATCTGGATGCCGCCTGTGTTCATGCGGAGGAATGGTTGGCATACTGCACGAAGCCGGGGCAACCACCGCGGGGTGAGCCAGAACGCACTTTATATCAAATTGAACAAATGGGTTGTAGAGAAAAGAAAAGCGAAGATAAAGGTGTTAATAAAGAACTAAAGGGGTCAATTCTTTAGAATTGACCCCTGGTAGAAGAAGGAAGAAAAAAGGAAGAAAAGGGGACGGTTCTATTAAAAAAGCTGAATGAAAGGACAGGCGTATGCCGAGGGTAGCGCGAACAGCGCCGAAGGAGTGCGTTTATCATGTTCTTACAAGGGGAAATGACCGGCAGGCTGTGTTTAAGAGAGAAAGTGACTATGAAAGATACCTGGAAATACTTCTCAAATATAAACAGAGATATGGCTTTAGGCTATATCATTATGCGCTCATGACAAACCATGTTCATTTGGTTGTAGAAATAACGTCGAAAGACGCTGAATTATCGCAGGTAATGAAGGGTATAAATCTCAGCTATGCGCAATATTACAAGATGAAATATAAACACTACGGACATTTTTGGCAAGACAGATATAAGAGCATACTTGTGTCAAAAGATGATTACCTGCTTGCCTGTGGAAGTTATGTGGAATTAAACCCCGTAAGGGCCGGGATGGTGGATGATCCGAAAGATTACAGATGGAGCAGCTATCGTGTGTATGCGTATGGAGACAGCGATCTAATAGTCGATGAACACCCGATATATGAGAATCTATCGGCAGACATAGGAGAACGAAGAGAGAAGTACCGTGAATTTGTAAAGGGAATGATAAAAGAGAGGGACTCTCAAAAGGGCGAAATGGAGAGGCGGATAGTATATGGGAGCTAGGAATTTGCTGAGAGCATGACTAAGAAGTACAAAGTGGATTCAGTAATTCCGACGCGAGGCAGGCCGAAGAAGGAGACGGCAGATGCAATTAAATAGAACCTTCCCCTTTATTTCCTATACAACAGAAAGAATACCATTTCTGAGTCGTATGCCTTCTGTTAATTATCTATTTTAAACTAGTACATGCATAAGGAGGTTTGCTGTGTCCTTTAATCCAGAATCCCGGTGGGCGGAGGTTGAACAACCGCTAAATGAAATTGATGCTGTTCTTTTAATGCTATCTCAGCAAAAAAAGGTTGTCTTTGATAAAAATTATCACAACTGGCCTAATAGATCTTTATTATGGACAACTGAAGATGGGCTCAGCAGAAAGATAGAAATATCCCTAAAAGAGTCTATGGAAAATTATGAGGTTATTGGCTATGCCTCGTTTGATGATTCAAAGGGGCAAAGATATATTAAGATGTTGCGCATCAAAGCTGATATTTGCCCCCCTCTTATATCGTATGTCCAAACTGAAATCGAGTTGGATATTGAAAGAATAAATGAAATTAAGAGAGCCGATTTGGTGCTCGCGGATTGGAAATTAAGTTCTGATGCTTATTATTAACTGTATTATGGAAGGTGGCAGTGGCCAATCGGTCCTAATTGTCATACTTTCCAGAAAGAAGGCATGAATTTATGTGGACTGTTAGAGCCGTAATAATGAGAGAAATTATGGGGACATATTTAGCCGTTACTCTTTTAATAGTAATTAATCTCTTCATGGTTGCTGGTTGTCACGGAACTGATAAGCCAAAACTCTCTGGGGGACCGTTCTATTTCGAGAATGCAATGAGAAAAATGAAAGCAGATTTTCCTGTTCGCCCAGTTGATGCAATAACTGCCGAAGAAATTTCAAAATACAAAACATATTACGTTGCATTTTATGATGAGAAAGGACGTATTATTTCTTGTGAAAAAATATTGCATGGTAAAACACACTGGTTATCTAAATATATTTATAGTAGTAGTGGGTATCTTGAGAAAGAAGAATATCATAATCCAGCAGGTGAAATAATAATGATCTATTATGATAAAAATCAAAATGTCATAAAGAAAGAAACGATAGATGGGAGAAAATAGGGATAGCGACCATCAAAAAGATAGGGAAGGGAGAAAAGAGAAAGAAAAGGGGACGGTTCTATTAAAAAGCTGGGTGAAAGGACAGGCGTATGCCGAGGGTAGCGCGAACAGCGCCGAAGGAGTGCGTTTATCATGTTCTTACAAGGGGCAATGACCGGCAGGCTGTGTTTAAGAGAGAAAGTGACTATGAAAGATACCTGGAAGAAAATAGGGACAGCGACCATTAAAGGCAAAGGAGAGAAAGATAAGGGGTCAATTCTTTAGAATTGACAACTGGTAGAAGTGGGTAAAAATAGAAAAGGAATGCAATTAAATAGACCCGTCCCCTTTATTTCTTATGAACTTTTTGATATATGGACTTGATCAAAATAGATTTGCAATAAGAATATACAGAGTTTTCGGAGGAGCTATGATAAGAAAGGCATTATATCTGGTATTTGTTTTGACTCTGCTTACGGGATCGGTTGTTTATGCGGAATCTCCTGAGGCTGCAAACGGCCTTGCCTATCTGGCATCCTCACAGAACAGTGACGGGTCTTGGGGCAATGACACATCAAGCACAGATATTCTGCCTGCCACGGTGTCGGCAATAGAGACTCTGCGGATATGGTCCCGCGCAAGCGCTGCAAATTACACCCTTGCAGTTTCATGGTTGAATGCGCAGAAGGTTGACACAACAGACTATCTTGCCCAGAGAATAAGGGCTCTTTCAGCTGCAGGCGCAGACAGGGACATGCTTCTTTCATATGTGGAGCAGGCGTCATATGCCTGGGGCGGCTACGATGATTATGGAGTAAACAACCTTGACACAGCCCTTGCGTTACAGTCGCTGAAGGCAATCAATCATGCGGATTCGACCCTGATCAACAATGCCCTCAACTATCTGATCTCGACACAGAATACGGATGGAGGGTGGGGATTCAGCCAGGGAGACGACAGCAATGTGTATATGACATCGATGGTGTCGATAACTTTGCAGCAGTTTACATCAACGACAGAGCTTTCAGCCTCAATCAACAAGGCTACGGGATATTTGATATCTCATCAAAACACTGACGGAGGTTTTGGAGCGTCATCAGCAGTATATGAGACAGCGTATGCGTATATTGGATTAATCGGATCGATTAATGACAATACTGTGCTCAAAAATGCGATCTCATATATCAAGTCAAATCAGGCAACCAACGGATCATGGAATAATGATCCATATACGACGGCCCTGGCGTTGAGGGCTTTATATCTCTATGAAAGCGCACAGCCGACAACAGGCGCGGTGACGGGAAATGTAATAGACGCTGCTACTAGTCAGCCTTTGAGCGGAGTTACAGTTGCGCTTGAGTCTGATTCAAATATCAATATGGTGACGGATGCAGCCGGGGCGTTTACCTTGGCGAATGTGCCGCAGGGCAGTCAGAGGGTAATATTTACGCTTGCCGGATATGCCCAGGCGACTGCCGATATCACTGTGACGGCAGGCTCTGTTTTCAGCCTTGGGAATGTGCTGCTCACTTCAAACCCGACCACGGGGACAATACAAGGAGTAGCGACTGACGAGTCGACCGGGCAGCCATTATCAGGTGTTCTGATATCGGTAACAGGGGCATATACAGGGACTGCGACAACCGGAACCGACGGAGCGTTCATGTTTACAAATGTGACGCCCGGCAGTGTGACTATGAGCGCGGCGCTGACCGGCTATAACACTGTAAGTAACACAGACGTTGTTGTTGCCGGAAGCGGCCTGTTCTTCAATCCGAAATTGAAGCTGATAACGAAAGGGTCTTTGGGCGGAAAGGTTTATGATTCGGTCACGAATCAGCCTATTCAGGGCGCATCAATAGCAATCACCGGAGGCGCGGTCGCCTATACCGACGCACAGGGGGCGTTTTCAATTGCCGATATTGAACCGAATACATATCAGGTGACTATTTCCGCTGTCGGATATCAAAGTCTGTCCTCTCAGCGCGTCATATCTGCGGGAACGCTTACGGATATGGGAGTTGTCCTGCTGGCGCCAGTGGCTTCAACCACTACAGTGACAGGCAGAATAACTGACGCTTTAACAGGGCAGCCGATAGGCTCTGCTACCGTAAGCATTAAAGAAACTGCATTAACTACTCAAACATCCGCTGATGGGTCCTATACGCTGACAGGAATAAATCTTCTGCAGTTTCAGGTGTCGGCAACGGCCAGTGGATATAATGGACAGACAATGCCGGTAACGACGAAGAGTTATGGAAACGTTACGGTAAATATGTCTCTTAGTGTAAGCAGTGAACCATCCATGCAGCTTACACTAAGTAAAATTATAACCCCTGACAGTGTGACGCCGGATGGGGACAAGACCATCAACATGGGAATTAAGGTGAAAGGCCTTGGGATAAAGCCCACGGTTTTATATGCGATAATAAATCAGGCGGGCGATATAGTAACCATTGCATTCGATAGACCTATGGCTGATCCGTCCGGTAAGCAGGCCCAGTTTGGTCTCACAAGCGACAGCGCCAATTGGGTTGTAACAGCGGCGGCATTGAACAGCTCCGACCTTTCAAAGATAGACCTTACATTGCAGCAACCAATAACCGGAATAAATATCATATTGCTCAGCTATACAGCCGGAGATGTGATGTCGGCTGCGGGCGAGAGTCTGCCGTCCTTCAGCAACGTATTGGTAAGTAATAGTTCGTCATCGTCCGCGAAAGCGTTCGACGCGGCGGCTGATTTCTCGGCAACACAAAACCCCAATGGCGCGTGGAGCTATGGCTGGTCGACCACTCTGTCCGGTTCTATGATTCTGTATCCTCGAGCTACCTTATTTTATGGATATCCGATTATTGATGCGTGGGATGATCCCAGTATTAGTTCGTTGGGAGAGCCTACTGTTAATCACAACAGAACTGGAAACTCATATGCAGCCGGCACAGTTGTGTGGCAGCCATATCAATTAACTGCTCATCCGGGACCGAAGGGCGAATATAGCCATGTACGCTGGACGGCTCCGACATCGGGAAATATAACTATTTCAGCAGAGTTTATCGGGGTGGATGTTGTCGGGACAACGACCGATGTTCATGTTGTCCATAATGATGTATCTCTATTCACCGATTCAATTAAAGGATATGGAAACAAGAAATCCTTTTTAAACAATATATCGGTTGTTGCCGGAGATATCATTGATTTTGCCGTGGGCTATGGGAGTAATGTTGATTTCCATTATGATACAACCGGTTTGTCGGCAACTGTTACATATGAGACAAAATCTGTCGGCAGTGTGCGGGTAATAGATACAATTCCAAACGCAGGGATTGTGATTGACCAGAGTTCTTTTAACAAGACGCCCTACAGCATTACAGCTGATGCGGATAATACTGTTGTCGAGTGGCGCTATGACACGTTTTCTATCGGGCAGGTTGAAAACCTTTCATTCAATGCCACGATGACTAATCCTGTTGCCGGAGAGCGGCGATTAGTCAACAGGAAACTCGAGGTCATCTATAACGACAGCAACGGCAATACGGGCGGGACACAATTAGGGGCCTATTATGTGAATGTGAAGGAATCGGCTTTTCAAAGCGCGCTTGCTGTTGATAAAACGGCTTACGACGTCAATTCAGACGTGATTATCAGCGGTTCAGTGAAAAACATTGGTGATCACACAAGAACAATAGACGCCCGGGTTCTTATTGAATACGCAAATGGCGTCCTTGTTCAGGAAGTTGCAGCGATACCGGGGCTTTCATTTGCGGCAGGGGAAGAGAAAGCCCTCGGCAATCTGATCTTCAACACTGGCGTGACTTATGCCGGCCAGTACAGGGCTCATCTGGTACTTTATGATCAGCAGCAACAGGTTGGCGAAGCTGTTGCGAGCTTTGCCATTCAATCCACAAAGACCTTGACCTCAGCAGTGACAACAGACAAGGCGAAATATGACGCCGGTGAGCAGGCGGCCATAACTGGTCAGGTTCAGAACACGAGTCCGAACTACATATTCAACAAACTGACGGCCAGGATATCGGTATTGAATATTCAGAACCAAGTCCTGAACACTGAAGACAGCGCTATCTCGACACTGGCTCCGAACCAGACAATTGAATTGAAGACTTACTGGAACACGGCATTAAATCCTAAAGGGACATATAGCGTAAAGCTTGAAATTCTTGACGGGGCAACAGTAATAAGCTCATCGACAGCGGCATTTGAGATACTTGGCTCAGGAGATACCGGGGCAGGTCTTAGTGGCGGCATAACAGCGCAGCCCAATCCTGTGTATCACGGAAATGAAGAGACGCTGACATATACCGTAACAAATAAAGGCAACGAAGATTTAACCGGTATAGCCATAAAAGCCCTTGTTGTTGATCCGGATACTCAGACTGTCGAGCAGACGTTTACAAATCAGGTTGACATACAAAAAGGCGCATCTGTATCAGGGAATTTTACGGTAGCGACAACTAACCTTTCGGCAAAAACATACGTTGTTAATTTGCAAGCTGTTTTACCTGGCACGGCAGGAGTAAAGACTCTTGCCAGCGCTGCATTTGAAGTGAAATTTGCCCTTGAGATAACAAAGACAGTCGGCAATGTCGCCAATCTGCTTGTCTGGATCAACGATGGCTGTAACAAGAGCCATAAAGTGGTTGGCATAAGATCCCTCCAGAGTAAAGTCGAAGGTCAGGATGTCACTTGCGAGCCGGAAAAGAAATGCGTCAAAGAAGAACTATTTAAGAAGATATTTGCCGAGGCGGGGATATCTTATTACATAGTTTACGACAAAAAGGAATTCCGGCAGGAACTGAGGAATCCGGTTTACACCGATATGCTGATACTTGGAGAGAAGAGCCCGCTGGAAGATCATTATTCAATGGAATTGAGAGAGCAGGTATTTGGAGGAAAAGGGCTGATATCGTCCCTCTATATGAAGCATGTCGGCTCAGATTATGAAACACTATTTGGCTTGAGGTATGCAGGTCATCTGAGTGGCAACAGACATACGGTAAGGCTGCTAAAGAGCCCGATATCGGAAGCACGTACAATGGAGGCAACGGGCGCTGCCGTGAGCGTAATGGCCAGTGATACGAACAATGTGGCGGCCTGGCTTGAGGAGCCGCATAAGAAACTGAGCAAAGAGTGTTCTCCAAATAAACAGCCTGCGATACTGCTAAACAGTTATGGATCAGGCAAGGCAGTTTTTTATGCCTTTGATCTTGGACGAACATTGAACGCGCAGAATTACGAACAGGTGTCGGAGCTGATCAGGAATTCGCTGACATATGTTCACAGGCAGGAAGACAACTCGGACGGATATGCGCCTTATCGGTTTGTGCCGATAGCCCTGACTATAACGAGTCGTGGCGGCGCGTATGATCTGAGGGTTACAGAGACGTATCCGTCGGACATACGGATATATGACATACTGGGCGGCAAGTGGATTACGGACAACCCGTGGATATGGAATGACAATATAGAGTCCGGGGGGATAATAACCAGGCAGTATTATGCGTACACGCCGGACAAGGCCGGAGTATATACACTTGACAGCGAGATAGCATATAAAGAGGGAAGTAATTATGTGATCTATAAGAACATGCCGATAGAATTGAGAGTTGAGAAGGACACAAAGGCAATATGTGGTGATATCATATCAGACCTCGGCGCCCTGAAAACAAGCAGGTCTGACAGTAATAAGATCAGGGCAACCATAAGGGAAATAACGGAAGTCCGGAATCGCGTAGTGAAGACTGGGCATGATGCTGAGAAAAACATACATGACATGCTTGAGGCTATTGAATCGGTAAGCTCTGTGACCGGCTCAGATGTGAGCCGGATCAGGCACAAGATGGACAGGCTGCTTGAATCTTGCGAGGCTGACTGGTATATGAGTCAGAAATAAACTGTCTTAAGCTGAATGGAGTAACAAATTGAGAGTTTGAAGATATGCAGGCTGTTCCTGATTTGCATTTTCATGACACCGTAAAATGCATTGCAGAAGAGCCGGGGCCATACGACAGGCAAGTGGGCGCAAGGCAGGTTTGTAAAGATGCAAAGTTGCACTGAAGTTTCAGCAGACCCGCTGAAGGTCGTATGGCTCCTGTGTTATTTACGATGCCCGGATAAAGACATATTATCCCGGAATTGTCATTGGCGGGAAAGAGCATGTGGAAACAATATTATGGCCGTCATGAGCATCCATCTCTCGTCCCGCCAAAACTACGCAGTATATTGCATTAACCGGTTTATAAGTCAACCGCGTGATATTATTGTCATAAAGCGGATACGATATCTCCGCGCCGGGACTTCGATATGGCCGCTCATGACGGCTATTCTTAATCTTCTAATGACAATTTCGGGATTATTTGGAAGTTCTCTGTTTGATTATCCTCTCTTTTGCATCCTCATATTCGCTATCGGAGATGATTTTCTTGTCATGGGCATCTTTCAGATCTTTCAATTCCTGCCCAAGGGTAGTGGTTGTGGAAGTGTTCTTGATATCGGCCCCTCCGCTGACTCCGCATCCGCATAAAAACATCGTTGCCAACAGGGCTGCCGACACAAACAGGGTTTTTTGAACAGACATACAAACTTCTCCTTTCAGGTCTCAATTATGGTCCGGATTTTCTTGCGACTCATTCAGGTTAAATATAGCAGTAATTACGACAATCTTTCCAATGTTTCCCCCTCTTGAAATGAAAACTTCACCTCAGTCCAAGAAACGCGACAGATTCGATATGATATGTCTGCGGGAAAAAGTCGATCAGGCGCAATGATTCAAGCTTGTATTTGACCAGGAGTTTTTTCAGGTCTCTTGCGAAAGTGGAGGGATTGCATGAGACATAGACAATGCGTTCAGCCTCAAGAGCCAGCGCCTTATTCACCACATTGTTTGAGAGGCCAAGTCTTGGAGGGTCGAGAATGATCGCATGCGCTGAGAGTGCTTCATGAAAATCTTCAGCTGCGCTTTTGATGAAGCGGCAGTTCTTTATGTTATTAAGGCTTGCGTTTGTCTTTCCATCGGCAATCGCAGACTTGCCTTCTTCTACGGCAATAACTTCCTGTGCTTCGAGCGCGAGGGGCAGCGCGAAATTTCCTGCGCCTGAGTAAAGATCGAGAATCTTTTTTCCTGCAAGAGGTTGCAGTCCTTCTCTTATATGCTGAACGACCCGGCAGTTCAGTCTCCAGTGGCCCTGAAAGAAGGTTTGAGGCGAGACGGAATATTTAAGTCCCCCAAGATCGAATATAGTGTGGCGCGCCCCGCGCCATAAAAGTTTTCCATGGTCGGGTTCGACACATACTCCCCTGAAGCCGGCATCCAGCAGGGCAGGGACGATCCTGTCTGCATATTGAAAAGCTTCTTTCCCCCCGCCTGTCTTGAGCAGGGCTATCCCGGAGTCTCCGTAAGAGATATGCAACTCAGATATGCCCTGAAACAGTTTTTGGTCCGATTTCAGCAAATCGGAGGCGCGGGACAGCAGGTTGTTGATCTCCGGGATCATCAGCGGGCAGCAGTTAATATCAACGACATCCCTCGTTTTTTCCCTGAAGAAACCGATGGAAGAGCCGGCTATCTTGAACTGCCCCCTGTGCCTGTATCCCCAGGAATTGCCGTCGAATATGGATGAAGAGAGCGTAATATCGGTCTTGGCTCCGCGCATTACACTGTCAAGCAGGGTCTCTTCCTTGAGACACACCTGTCTATTGTAAGCGATAAACTGCAGTTGACAGCCGCCGCAATTTCCGAAGTATTCGCATTCAGGCTGAACCCGGTCGGCTGACGGCGAAAGTATGTCTATTGCCGTGCAGAAAGAGTAACTTTTTTTCTGTTCGTCGATCCTGATCCCGACGGTCTCGCCCGGTATTGCGCCCCTGACAAAAAGCACGCCGCCGTCCATACGGCCTATGGAATATCCGCCATAGGCGGGACGTTCAACAGTTACAGACGGCATTTCATGACTTTTTCTCAATTACCTGCTTTATGGTCGCCTTGAGGGTCGCAAGATCTGAAGACTTCACGACGTAGGCGTCGGATACCCATACGGAAAAATCATCCCTGTAGTCGTATGCCGTAAGCATGATAACCGGTATCTGCGGCTTCTCCTGTTTAAGCTGCCTGAGCACCTGTATACCGTCCATCCCGGGCATCATAATATCGAGAGTGATCAGGTCCGGGTTTTCGGAGTGAAAGAGATCGATGGCTTCCATACCGGAATTGGCAATGACCACCTCATAGCCTTCATCCTCAAGCTCGGCCTTGTAGAGTTTAAGGATGTTTTTCTCATCATCTACCACCAGTATCTTCATGCGAGCCTCCCTTAAGTGGAATATAAATTCTGAAAACAGCTCCGTTGTCAATATTACTGTCCACTTCTATCCTGCCTCCGTGCTCCTCGATAATCCTCTTTGTTATCGAGAGCCCGAGCCCGGTCCCCGTCGGCCTTGTGGTGAAGAACGGATCGAATATGCGGTCCAGGTCCTCTTTTTTTATGCCGTATCCGGTGTCGCTTATCTCGATCACGGCCTCCCTGTTTTCCGCGGTGTAGCCGAGCAGGTCGGGTTCCTCAAAGGTCGAGCGCGAATAGACCTTAATCTTTATTGTGCCATTTTGAGTTGCAATATTGGCGTTGCTTATGAGATTGAGTATCGCTTCCTTGAGTCGGTCGTAGTTGACCATGAGCAGCAGCGGCTGTTCGACATCGATGATAAGGACGTTGCCGCGCTCATTTATCGCTGGTTCCAGGAGCGTAAAGATGTCATCGATCAGGTCGGTCACCATTACCTCATGCCGTTCGGTAACGGAACTCCTGACAAAGCTGAGGGTGTTGTTAAGGATGCCTTCCAGTCTTCTGACCTCTTCGACTATTATCCTGGCCTGGTCCCTCATATCGTCCTGGAGTTTCTTTTCGAGCCTCCTCGCAAACCCGCCGATGGACAGCAGCGGATTCCTGATCTCATGCGCCACCTTCGCCGCCATTTCTCCGAGGGCGGCCATGCGTTCGACCGCAACAAACTTGTCTTTCAGTTTCTTCATCTCCGAAATGTCGCGGGCAATATGGACGGTGCCGGAAAGGCTGCCGTCCTTGCTGAACAACGGAGAGCTTGATATCAAAAAAGTGCCGCCGAGGTTTGGATCGTCCACCTCTTCAACGTAGGGTTTTTTAGTGACAATAGTCTTGTGATGGGGGCAGAGTTCCCAGGGGCTGTCCAAACCATGAAAGGTTTCGTAGCACTTTCTGCCTATTATCTCTTCCGGCTTTTTGCCGATTTTATCGACCACAGCCCTGTTGATTCTCTTTATCACATAGTTGCTGTCGTTAATGTACATCATGTCCGAGATCGACTCGAAGATATTTTCGAGTTCCTGTTCTGTTCTCGCAATCTTTTCAAAAAGGCGCGCGTTCTCGATGGCTGAAGCGATCTGGTCGGTAAAGCCCTTCAACACGTCCATGTCATGACCCGTAATGATCTTGCGGGAGAAAAGATTATCGACCCACAATATGCCGATGACCCTGTCCATGGATATGAGGGGCAGCAGGGCGTATGCCATTGTTCCCAGCTGCTGGATAAGGATGGCGTCTGAAAGGGGTTCGGCCATTACGTCCGTAACATTGAAAGACTTTTTTTCTTTTACCGCGCGCGTCAGTATAGTGTCTTCTTCAAGCGACACAGTGATGCCGCAGCAGAGCCTGTCCATACGCGAGTCCTTGCTCATGGGGCTGCGCTCTATCTCTTCCATAATGGCGTGAATGTCCTTGTTTTCCATCGAGAGGCGCGACCAGATTTCCCAGGCCTCGTCGTGGTTAGCGGGGCCTACGCCCATGGCGCCCCTGATTATCCCGGCTTTGTCGTCGACCAGGAAGAGCATGGCCCTGTTGAAACCAAGGCCGTCACCCATCGTGACAGCCGTAAGCACCATCCTGAGCAGCTTGTCCAGTTCGAGGGTGCCCCGCATATGCGAGCTGATGAAAAGCAGTCTGGAAAGTTCGTTGTTTTTGCGCATAAGGTCTTTTTCTATGCGTTTTCTTTCCGTGATGTCCCTTCCTATGCGACTGACCCCGAGTATATTATCCTGAGAGTCCTTGATCGGGGCCATATTGAGGCTTACATCCATAATCCCGCCGTCTTTGGTTTTTCTGACGGTCTCGAGGTCTTTGATTGATTCGCCCCGCATTATCTGCTCCAGATAATGTTTCTCAGCTTCGCTGAGAAAATTTGGAACAGAGGGATCGAACCCTCCGAGGGCCTCTTCCCTGGAATAGCCGAACATGTTTTCGGACGCATCATTCCAGGAGGTCACGATTCCACCAAGGTCTGTCGTTATAACGGAGTCCGACGAGTTTTTAATGAGGCTCTGAAGATAGTCCCGCAGCGTTTCAGCCTGTTTTTGGGCGCGTAAGGCTTCATTTTCCTGCTTGATAGCTTTTTCGAGCAGCATGGATTTTTCAATAGCTATGGCCGCGATAGACGCGAAGTCCTCGATTTTGATCCTGTCGTCGTCATTGAAAGGTATTATATTGCGCTGTTCGTCCATTTTGTCGACAATAACCAGGGCCCCGATCACGTTGTCCCCTATTTTAAGCGGAGTTCCCATACCGACCTGAATGCCCTCAATACTGGGCGTCATGTCCGGCGCTTCCTTTTGGTTGAAAAAGGTCGTAATCTTTTTTGCAACAGCCTGGCCGCAAAGACCTTCCCCGATCTTGCGTTCCTGCATGATCCTGACGTCGAGGCCGCTTTGCGCCACAAGCATGAGGTTTTCATCCCTGAGCAGCCTGATTACACTGCCCCTGGCATTCAGAAAAAAGGCGCTTTCAAAGCATAGATTATTCAGGACGGTCTGGAAATCATCGACGGCCAGTATGGTCTTGGTAAGGGCGAAGAGGGTTTTAAATCTGTTCAGTTCCGCGCCTTTGCAATCGAGGTTTTCGATTAATGCGCTTCCGCCTTCTTCACTCATGGCGCATCGCCCCTTTGTACAGCTCTATATATTCGGCAGCGGATTTGGCCCACGAAAAGTCGGCTTTCATTGCGTTGCGCACGAGATTTCCCCATACGGACTTTTTGCTGTATGCCTGGAGCGCCCTCCCGGTTTCCGCAAGAAAAGACGACGGCTCATGTTCATTAAACAGAAAACCGTTAGCGTCTTTTGTGACGGATTTGCCGGCGGCAGCCCCTGTTTGAGTGGCGGTAATGCTGTCGGCAAGGCCTCCCGTGTTGAAAGCCAGAGGCACGGTTCCGTAGCGCATGGCTATCATCTGACCAAGACCGCAGGGCTCATAGAGAGACGGCATTAGAAATATGTCCGAGCCCGCGTAGGCAAGATGCGCCAGATCATTATCGAATGAGGGTTTAATATATACGTCTCCCGGATATCGGGCGGCATATTGCATAAGCAGTTTCTCAAGACGCGCCTCACCCTTGCCGAGGATGAATAATTTCAGCCCCTTTCGCACAAGTCCATTTATCGAGTCGGCTATAAGAGTAATGCCTTTCTGGTCAGAGAGCCTGCCGATAAGGCTCAGCAATGGGGCCTCCGGCCTGCCGGTAAACGAGCAGCGCAGAAGCAATTCCTGTTTGCATTTTTTTTTGCCTGTCAGGTTGGCTGCGGAGTATGAGGCAGGCAATGCGCTGTCTTCAGCCGGATTCCATTCATCGTAATCGAGACCGTTAAGTATGCCGTATAGAGAACTCCTGCGTGTTCTCAGCAGGCCGTCGAGGCCGAAGCCGTATTGCGGAGTAAGTATTTCTTTTGCATATGTCGGACTGACTGTGGTCACTATATCGGCGGAGATAATGCCGGCCTTCATGAAATTCAGGTTGCCGTAAAACTCCAGACCTTCGGGGGTGAAGATATCGGTCCCAAGTCCCGTCAGCGCGAGATCGGCAGGCGGGAAAATACCCTGGTACCCGAGGTTGTGGATTGTAAATACCGTACGGGTATTTTCGAACAGCGGTTCCCGGTGATACAGTGTTTTTATATAAAGTGGTATCAGCGCCGTCTGCCAGTCGTTGCAGTGGAGGATGTCGAAACTGAGATCAAGCCTTTTGCATATCTCCACAACAGCCTTGCAGAAGAACGAAAACCTGGCGGCATTGTCCGGATAATCTCCATCCGCGGCGCCGTAAAGCTCATCCCTGCCGAAATACCTCTCATTCGATATGAAATATACGGAGCCGGCATTTTTTGTACGGCGTTTATTCGCGGCGATGCCGAACAGCCTGCAAGTTTCCGTCTCACTGCCTACAACGATGTTTGCAGTGATACCGGTGTCGGACAGGGAACCGGTAAAACGGTCAAAGGTTGTTTTGTAGAGCGGAACAAAGAGCGAGACATCGAGCCCCATGCGTCCGAACTCTCTGAATAGCGTGCCGGCAACATCCGCCAGCCCGCCTGTTTTGGAATATGGAATCGCTTCCGGAGATATCAGGGCTATCTTCATTATTATTATATTTTTGCTTCTCTCATGAACCGGGCGGCCTCCTCGGGAGGCGTGGGGTTGATGAAAAATCCCGATCCCCATTCAAATCCGGCCATGCGGGTCAGTTTTGGCACTATCTCGATATGCCAGTGATAGTAGTCGTTGATCTCATCCTTGAAAGGCGAGGTATGCAGGATGAAATTGTACGGCGGCGTATCGAGAGCCTTGTCGAGCTGTTTGAGCACACGCTGCAGCATCTCTGCAAGTCCTGAAAAGCTTTTATCCGAAGGCACGAAGCTGGACTCATGTCTCTTGGGCAGTATCCAGGTTTCAAACGGCTCGCGCGGGGCGAATGGGGCGAGAGCAACATACTTGGCGTTTTCGTAAATGACCCTTTTGCCATAGTCGAGTTCCTGATTTACGATATCGCACAGGAGGCAGCGCTCCTTGGACTCAAAATATTTTTTTGAAGTTTCGATCTCTTCTTTCACGCTGGTAGGAACAATCGGCAGGGCTATGAGCTGGGTATGGCTGTGTTCAAGAGACGCGCCGGCGATCTCGCCCTCGTTCTTGAAGATCAGCACATATTTCAAACGGATGTCCTTCTTGAGATCCGTAAGCCTGAAATAATAGGCCCATAGGACATCCTCGACCGCCCTTTGGGGCATGGTTGAGAGAGAGAGCTGATGTTCGGGATTTTCGATTATTACCTCATGGGCCCCAAGACCGTTCATCTTGTCGAACACCCCTTCACCCGTTCTGTTTAGCTCTCCATGTATCTGCAGCGCCGGGAATTTGTTAGGCACAACCCTGAGTGTCCATCCCGGCGAGTTGGGGGCCGTGCTGGACGGCCTGAAGGCTATTATCTCAGGCGTAGTCGTATGCTCGTTTCCGGGGCAAAAGGGGCAGAACCCGCCGGTCTTGCGCTTCTGCAGCGGAGAGACAAAGTCGGCAGGCCTCTTGCCGCGCTCCACAGAAATTATCACCCACCGCCCGGATATGGGATCTTTTCTCAACTCGGGCATACATTCCTCCTTTATGCCGGTTGTCTTGCTGTTAAGAATAATATATATTAAAGTTATATTATAGCGCTATGAAACCAGTTTTTGATGCCGCGCCGGTAAACGGCCCATTTGACGATCCGAGCCTCTATGTCCGCATATTGAGGGAGAGCAGGGCTTTGCTCTTTGACGCAGGAGATATCGGGGGACTGGAGGCCGGCAACATCCTCAGGATCAGCGATATCTTCATCACGCATACCCACATGGACCATTTTATCGGATTCGACACCATCCTGCGGGCCGCGCTCAGCAGGGAAGGGTCTTTAAGGGTGTTCGGCCCCTCCAATATCATTGACTGCGTTGAAGGCAAGCTGCGCGGCTACACCTGGAACCTGATCAAAGACTATCCGATCAGGATCGAGGTTTTCGAGATCAGGGAGGATTCTGTGGAACAGGCAGGCTTTTACGCCGAAAACTCTTTTTGCAGGATTGACAATCCTTCAAAGAGATTCAATGAGATCATCCTCGAAGAACCGCTCTTCAGGGTCAGGGCGCTACATATTACGCACGCCATTCCCGCTCTGGCCTATTCGCTTGAAGAGGATTTTCATATCAACATCAACAAAGACATGCTTCTTTCAATGGGGCTGCCGGTAGGGCCGTGGCTGTCTGAGCTGAAGAAGGCCATCAGAGGCGCCGCGCCGCCGGAAACAATTATTGATATCGAAGGCTCTCCGCACAGGCTTGAAGAGCTTATGCCGCTGATCATGATTTCCAGAGGCGAGAAGATTTCCTATGTCATGGACGCCTCGCCGGACAAGGAAAACCTCGACAAGATCATCCCCTTTGTCACCGGATCGGACGCTCTTTTCTGCGAAGGCTATTTCCTGTCCGAAGATTCCGACAGGGCCATGGAGCGCAATCATCTCACCTCCGCGCTTGCAGGCAGGATTGCGCGTGAAGCGCGGGTGGGCAGGCTGGAACTTATGCACTTTTCTCCCAGGTACAGACATTGCGCGGATGAGCTTTATCGCGAGGCGGAGGAGGCTTTCAGAGGGAGGGCGCTATAAACAGGGTCTTTCTTACTGCGTTCCTTGCAGCCGCCTTTCTTCTTGCGCCTCCCGCAGTTCAGCTTTTCAACCCGGCTGCGGACTGCGCGCAGAAGCAACGAGCTGTTGTGCAATTATCAGTTGATGGGAGCCCCATAAAAGCCGAACTGGCAGTGACCTCCGAAGAGCGGGCGGAGGGGCTGATGATGCGTTCCGGGCTGGCTGCGAACCAGGGCATGCTCTTTGATTATAAAGTTCCGACAGCTGTCTGCATGTGGATGAAGAACACGCTCATCCCGCTGTCGGTCGCCTTTATTGATTCGGACGGCGTGATCGTCAATATCGAGGACATGAGTCCGCAGACATTAACTGAGCATTGCTCCCGGAAGCCGATACGCTTTGCGCTCGAAATGAACCGGGGATGGTTTGCCGAAAGGAACATCAGGCCGGGCGGCAGGATCAAAGGTCTGCCGGTAATGGAGTAGCAGCATGATGTCTGTTTATAAAATGCCTGCATTTCTAATGGACGATCCGGGCCAATAGTTTTTTCAGGGTCTGTTATCCTGCTATAATCATTAATATGAAGCCGCTTATACTTGTAACCAATGACGACGGAATCAATGCCCCCGGCATTCATGCTCTGGCCAAGTTCATGGGCGAGATCGGCGATGTTTATATTGTGGCGCCCGACCGCGAGCGCAGCGCGGTGGGTCATATGCTTACCATGCACAGACCGCTCAGGGTCGAGGAGATCAGGGAGCGCGTTTGCAGCGTTAACGGCACACCTACTGATTGTGTAGCCGTTGCGATCAACAAGATATTGCCCCGCAAGCCCGATCTTGTGGCGGCCGGCATTAACAAGGGCGCAAATCTTGGCGATGATGTCACATATTCCGGCACCGTATCGGCTGCATTTGAAGGCACACTGCTCGGAGTCCCATCTTTCGCCATATCCCTTGCAGGGGAAAAGCCTTATCACTATGAACTGGCGGAGCCCTATGCTCTGGATGTCGCAAGGTATATCCTTGAAAAACATCTGCCCGACGATACCCTTTTGAATGTGAATGTCCCCAACAGGCCTAAAGAGTCGTTAAAGGGGATCCGCATTACGCGGCAGGGCCGGCGCGCCTATGACAATGCCATACATGATATCTATTCCCCGCTCGGAGAAAAGCATTACTGGATCGGCGGGGGCAAGCCTCTGTGGGAACAGGGTGAAGATATGGACATGCAGGCGATCCTGGAGGGGTATATTTCCGTTACGCCTGTTCACGTGGACATGACCAATTATTCCGCGCTGGAAATCCTGAGGAAGGAATGGAAGAATACGAGAGGCTGAGAAATATGATGGTTGACCTGCAGCTCATCCCTCGCGGGATCAGGGATGAGAGGTTGTTGCAGGCTATGAGAAACGTCGAGAGGCATCTCTTTATGCCTGAAGGGACCAGGGACTCAGCATACGAGGACAGGGCTGTGCCCATCGGAGAGGGGCAGACCATTTCACAGCCTTTTATGGTGGCGATCATGACCCAGCTTCTTGAATTGACCGGAGTGGAAAAGGTTCTTGAGATAGGCTCCGGTTCAGGATATCAGGCGGCCATTCTTGCCGAATTGGCGCGGGAGGTCTATACCATAGAAAGGAATGATGAACTTGCCGACAGGGCCGCCGGGACTCTTGCATCTTTAGGTTATAAAAATGTCTATATTTTTTTAGGCGACGGCACGCTTGGCCGGGAGGAGAATGCCCCTTTTGACCGCATCATTATTACTGCGGCTGGCCCTTCAATTCCCGAACCGCTTGTTAATCAGCTTGCTGAAGGCGGGATAATAGTCACTCCTGTTGGCGACAGATCTTCCCAGTATCTTGTAAGGGGAAGGAAGATTAAGGGCGAGCTTGTGACCGAGGACATCCTGCTATGCTCCTTTGTGCCCCTTATCGGCAAGTATGGGTGGAAAGACTAAACAGCTCCTTCGAGTCCGGGAATCCTGCAATATGTTACCTATTTATAAAAGATAATCCATTACTTATATCTACATTAGCTCGCGTAATCACGTTATGCTATCTTTTCTAAGTTGGCGGAAATTTATTTTCCGGCGCACGCCGGGGCGGATGATCCAGGCTTTTCTACTATACAGTAGACGCTCAAATTGTAATATGTGAGCCATATTCCTGCGGTTGGCAATTGCNCCAATATGCATTTCTGCGTTGGGTATAGATTGCAATGGTCTGACGATCAGTCCGGAGCCCTTGCATTTTTAAAAAGCTATAGTGTAATATTTCTTTTTATAAACGATTTGGATCCGTCTCAGAGTCGATCATGCTAAATAATAATGCCTGATACGACAGACCGGGAAGGTGTTGCCGGCAGTTATTTTATCAGCCTTCCATGAGATTTGAAACCGGGAGGGGAGCTTATACCTCTCTTGAATTGTTTGACGGGTTCCTGATAAATATAGCCAATTCAATTTTTTTCAATATATGATGTTGCCGTATTTGTTGTATTGCTTTGTTGTTTTTCGTCGCACCATTTTTATGACATTATTGGGGTAAACATCGTGCAACTTACTTTTAAGGGAGGAGTGCATCCTCCCGACAGTAAAGAGTTGTCTATGGACAGGGCTATCCGCCGGGCCAAGGCTCCCAAGCGGGTCGTCATACTGATGAGCCAGCACATCGGCGCGCCATGCAAGCCTGTTGTAGAGATCGGACAGCAGGTGAAGATGGGCGAGGTAATCGGGGCGCCTCAGGGCTTTGTTTCCGCGCCGATTCATTCTTCGGTCTCGGGTAAGATAATAGCTATCGGCAGTTTCCTGTCCGCCACCGGCAGGTACAGCCCGGCAGTGGTCATAGAAAACGACTTCCAGGATGAATGGGTCTATCTCAACGAACGTCCGGATTACCAGTCGCTGCTCATCGATCAGTTAAAACATATGGTCAAGGAAGCCGGCATAGTCGGTATGGGCGGGGCAGCCTTCCCGACCCATGTGAAGCTCTCTCCCCCTAAAGAGAAACCGATAGACACAGTGATAATTAACGGCATCGAATGCGAACCTTATCTAACGGCCGATTACAGGCTGATGCTTCAGAACCCCCGTGAAATTATCGAAGGATCGAAGATCATAATGAAGATTCTCGATGTGAAAAAGGCGATCATCGGGATTGAGAACAATAAGCCTGAAGCCATTAAGGTAATGAAAGAGGCTGCTGCGAGCGAATCAGAAATTACGGTGCTCGGCCTCGAAGTGAAATACCCGCAGGGGGCCGAGAAGATGCTCATAAAATCGGCCCTTGACAGGAAGGTGCCTCCGCGCGGACTTCCGATGGATGTCGGAGTGGTCGTGCAGAATGTAGGCACTTCAGTCGCGATTTACGAAGCGGTCAGATACGGCAAGCCGCTGATCGAGCGGGTGGTCACTGTGTCGGGCGGGGCGATAAATTATCCGGCCAATCTCATTGTCAGGATCGGCACGCCCATAGCGGATATAATCGAAGAGTGCGGCAATTTCAAGACCATTGTCTCGAAGGTCATCGTTGGCGGGCCCATGATGGGATTTTCGGTTTGCGATCTCGATATCCCTGTTACCAAAGGCATCTCCGGCATAATCGCCATGCCGGCCACGGGGCTTGTGCATGTGGACGATTTCAAAAACTGCATACGCTGCGGCAGGTGCCTGGACGCATGCCCTATGGGGCTAATGCCGTCGATGCTCAGCGTGACATCCGAGCGCGGCTTTTACGAGATGGCGAAAGAGTATAATCTGTTCGACTGCTTTGAATGCGGTTCATGCACTTTTGTATGTCCTTCAAGGAGGCCTATAGTGCAATTTATAAGACTGGCGAAATCGCTGGTGAAGCCTTAAAAAGGACAGGGTATGGTTCAGATAATCGATAAAAACAGACTGATAGTCTCGACGAGCCCTCACTTCAGGTGCGAGGAGAGCACAAGGCATATAATCTGGAGTGTGGTGCTGGCGCTCCAGCCTGCTTCATTCATGTCGGTTTATTTCTTCGGTCCCATGGCGGTCGCCATACTGACGATTTCGATTTTTTCAGCTGTTGTATGCGAATACGGATATCAGAAACTGCTCAGGAAAAAGGTGACCATAGACGACGGCAGCGCGGTGCTGACCGGTTTATTGCTCGGGCTCACCCTGCCTCCTTCCGTGCCGATGTATATACCGGTTATCGGCTCGTTTGTCGCAATTGTAGTGGCCAAGCAGCTGTTCGGCGGGTTCGGCTTCAATATCTTTAACCCCGCCCTTATCGGAAGGGCCTTCTTGCAGGTTTCTTTCCCGAAGCTCATGACTACCTGGTTTGAGCCGACCGCATGGCTTGAGTCAGCCGCAACTTTTTTCCTGGTTGACGCAAAGACTACGGCGACCCCTCTCGGCGTCCTGAAAGAGGAGGGTCTTCAGAGGCTTCTTGAACTTTCCGGTAATTATATGAATCTTTATACAAATCTGCTTTTCGGCAACAGGGCGGGCTCGCTCGGTGAGACTTCTGTGGTTGCGCTGGCGCTAGGCGCGGCCTTTCTGCTATACAGGCGATACATATCCTGGCGCATACCCATTTCATACCTTGTCACTGCCGGGCTTCTCGCCTGGGTCTTCGGAGGCAAGGACGAACTCTTTACAGGAAACCCTGTTATCCACCTTATGACCGGCGGTATTATATTATGCGCATTTTTCATGGCTACTGATTATGTCACCTCTCCTTTGGAATGGAGAGGCCAGATATTATTCGGAGTCGGCTGCGGATTCATTGCCATGCTCATCCGGCTCAAAGGCGGCTATCCGGAGGGAGTCATGTTTTCCGTGCTCCTGATGAACTGCTTTACTCCGCTGATCGACAGGAGTTTCAGGCCCAAGGTGTTCGGAACTGCGGAGAAACGGGGGCCTGCGTCATGACCGGCAAAGATATCCTTAAGATCACGCTGAACCTTGTCGTCGTATATGTCGTCGGCGGGCTGATCCTGGCTATCGTCCATGCAAATACATCGCCGATAAGATTTGCAAATAAGGTGGCTGCAGAAAAGGCGGCGCTGAATAGCATGATGCCTGAAGCCGAAGACACACCTTTGCTGGGTGTTTGGAAGATTCACGACAAGGAAGCGAAATATTACGCGGCAACAAAAGACGGTAAAACCATTGGTTATATAGTCCAGTCTTTTGGCAAGGGCTATTCAAGCTATATAAATACCCTGATAGCCGTTGGCAGGGACTTCAAGGTCATAAAGGTTAAGATCCTCGACCAGAAAGAGACGCCGGGTCTCGGCGACGTAATCGAGGAAGTTGATTTCACCAACCGGCTCATAGGCAAGGATGCCGAACACCTCAAGGCGCTGAAGACAGACACCACCGAATATGTGCAGGCCGTTACCGGAGCGACCATATCAAGCCGCGCGGTTACCGACGATGCGGTGAGAAACGGCGTGGATTTTATCAGGAACAAAATGAAGGAAGGAGGCCCCGGAAATGTCCGCCGAAAATGAGCTAAGCAATTGGGAACTGATAAAAAACGGGGTTCTCAAGGAAAATACCATTTTCAAGCTCGCGCTCAGCCTTTGCCCGGCCATAGCGGTTACGACCAAACTCAAGGACGGATTTTTCATGGGGCTCGCGGTCGTATTCGTGCAGGTAATGGTGAACCTTACGGTTTCCGCCATGAGGAAGTTCATCCATCCCAGGATCAGGCTGCCGATCTTCATGCTCATCATTTCGGGATGGGTGACTGTCGTCAACCTGCTCATGGACGCGCTGGTCCCCGACGTGTACAAGAATGTCGGGCTTTATATACAACTGATAGTGGCCTTTGCGTCGATCCTGGCCAGGGCCGAAATGTTCGCCAGCAAAAATAAGATTGTGCCTTCGATGTTCGACGGCATCGGCATGGGCCTGGGGTTCCTTGTAGCCCTGATATTCGTCAGCATGTTCAGGGAGGCCCTGGGCAACGGCACTATATTTGCCGGCACGTCGTTTGCAATGTCTATAGGCGCCAAGCCGCTTCTTATAATGGTATTGCCGGCAGGCGGCTTCTTTGCAGTGGGTCTGCTTATGGCCCTGTTTAACTGGCTCTACACCCGTTACGGGACAAAGAGCCATGCAGGATAGTTTCCGGGGGATTGAATCATGGGTTCTGAACTGACAAAACTGTTTGAACTGGTTATATCTTCATCGCTGGTAAATAACTTCGTATTTACCTGGTTCCTCGGCCTCTGTATTTTCTTCGGCGTCTCGAAGAAGATGGAGACGGCCATAGGCATGAGCGTCACCTTCACGGCGGTCATATTGATCAGCTCCGCCATGAGCTGGCTGGTCTACAATTACCTGATGATCCCGCTCGGCATCGAGTTCCTCATGATCATCGTATTTATAGGCATAGTCGCCGGACTGGTCCAGGGCTCCGACACCATAATGAGAAAGGTGTCGCCCGGACTCTATCACAAACTCGGCATCTATCTGGCGCTGATATCGACCAATTGTATAATACTGGCGGTCCCGCTGATGAACGTCGGCAATCACTACAATTTTATAGAGAGCATGGCTTTCGCCCTCGGCTCGGGTCTCGGATTTTCTCTGGCCATGATAATAATGGCAAGCATACGTGAAAAGATCGAACTCTCCGATGTGCCCGGCCCCTTCAAGGGATTGCCGATGGCGTTTATCATTGCAGGCATGATAGCGCTGGCCTTTACCGGATTTTCGGGGCTGATAACCCTGTGAAAAAACTATCGGCTTTAACGGAGGAAGTTTCAAATGTACGACGTTTATAAGACAGCAACCGACATAATCGGGATGTTCCGGCTTGCCGATCTTGCGCAAATACTTCCGCAAGTCGGCGTCGGGGCCGAGATCGAGGCCAAGCAGTCCATAGATGTATGGCCTCTTGTAAAATACTCGCTGATATTCCTTGCCGGTATGGGAGGCTTATTCGGCTTTGTGCTGGCGTTTGCGGCAAAGAAGTTTGCCATTAAGGTAGATCCGCGCGTTGAACAGGTCAATGATCTGCTTGCCCATGCGCATTGCGGAGCCTGCGGGTATGCGGGTTGCGAGCAGTACGCCGAAGCCGTTGTCAATGATCCTGAAGTGTCCGCCACCCTCTGTATCCCTGCGGGCGAGAGGGCTGCGCGGAAGATAGCGGAGCTGACCGGCAAAAAGGCCGACATAAAAGAAAAGCAGATAGCAAGGATTATGTGCGGCGGCAGCCTGTCCAGGACAGTGAAACGATACACTTACGAAGGCGTTCCCGACTGTCGCGCGGCAGTCCTTACGGGCGGCGGCGACAAGGCATGCATTTACGGCTGCCTTGGATACGGAACATGCTCGCGGGTCTGTCCTTTTGAGGCTATAACGATCTGTGAAGACGGGTTACCTCATATAGACCCAGGCAAATGCACCGCGTGCGGAATGTGCGTATCGGCGTGTCCCAAGAACGTCATAGAGATATTGCCTGCCTCAAAGGCCGTAGTGGTCGCCTGCCATTCAAAAGACAATGCCGCATATACGCGTAAAAGATGTACTGTCGGCTGTATGGCATGCGGAATCTGCGAGAAGATATGTCCTTTTGACGCTGCGGCTGTCACGGACAACTTTTCAAAGATCGATCCCGCGAAATGCCGGGTCTGCGGTCTCTGCGTGTCAAAGTGTCCTGCCGGCACAATAGAGGATTTTATAGTCAGGGCCAAGGCATCCATTAACGATTCCTGCATCGGCTGCGGCCTATGCGTGAAGATATGCCCTGTCGACGCCATCGGCGGCGAGCCGAAACAGAAGCATGCTGTTGACGCCGCAAAGTGTATCGGCTGCGGACTCTGCGCGGCCAAGTGTCCCGTGCAGGCGTTTGACGGTGTGTTCAATGCAGAGCAGGTAAGGGCCGCAAAGAACAAGCTCAAAGAGGCGTCGTAGGGAAAGCTACTTACCAACCCGGGCATTATATTGGAGCCCGGTTTATCATAAAGAGGGCCGCAGAGATAAAATGCTCTGCGACCCTCGCTTATTTTACCTGGAATTGTCATTGGACAAGAATAGTATTTGATAGCAATGTTAAGGGCATCATGGGTAACCATATCTCTACCCGCCAAATTAACGCAGTCTTTCAGACAAAAGCAGACAATGGGAAGGCGCCCGATATAATTGACTGGAATCGCAAAATTAGCGGCCTGCGTCGAGTCTTCGATATGGTCACCCATGATGTCTATTTATCCCGGAATTGTCATTGGAGAGAAACAGCATTGGGAAACAATATTACAGCTGTTCTTGGCATCCACATCTCGGCCCGCCAAAACTCCGCAGTTTATTTCATAAATATGAGAAACAGATAACCGCATGATATTATTTTCAAAATAGAATACGGTATCCAGCGCCGGGCCTTCGCTATGGCCGCCAAAGACAGCTGGTTTAGTTTTGTGACCACAAACGGGTTTATAGAATGCCCGCATAATCCGGGGTTATTTGCCATGCATTGCCAAGTTGTAAGTGTGAATAAGCATATATTTCAATATGGTGGTAATTATATGCATCCGAATATGATATAATTTTATGAGCAAATACCAACCTGGTATAATAATTGTTAAGCATAAAATGAAAGAAATATTGTCCGAAAACATATTATGACAATTGAAACTGGAATAATCTTCTTCATTATATTATGGTGTCTTGTAATTGCGATCCTTTCCTTGGTCAGCGGCTGGTATCAATTATCAAAAAAATATCCGTGCCCAGCCGATTTACAAATAATACATGATTGTGGACTTACTTCATTGACATTGGGTATTCCATATTTTCCGGTAAGTTTTAGTAACTGTGTATTTGTTCGTATAGCAAATGAAGGAATAATAATCTCAATATTATTTCTATTTAGATTATTATGTCCACCTATCTTGATTCCATGGAATGAAGTGGAAAGCGTCCAGCGTATTAGATATATGTTCATGAATTCAACCTTATTAAATATTAAAAACAATAAAAGAAGATTCAGATTCTTTTGGAGTGCGGGCGATACCTTGTTTGAAATGTGCAAACAAAAAGGCGTAAAAATAAATGCTTAACCAAGCGCTCCATGGGATCGGCGTGAAACGACCCACGCCTCCCCATGAGCTTTGGCGTTAGCAGACAGACTAAAGGACAAGACAAAGTGAACGAGTTGTGTACTGTTAGGCTACAGACAAATCACCTTGAGTTAACCGCAGCAACATTCGACCATATCTGCAAAGAGATAGAATCTCCTGAACATCTTGCATCTTTCTTGGGAGTACAGGTGGCACCAGGATGGCCGCCGGGTGAGTATGACCGGGATGCCCAAGAATTCTTCCGAGATCGTCTTCAAGAAGGAGGTCTATCTGTTGTTGGGTGGTATAGTTGGTATGCGGTCCTGCGAGAAGGACATGGTAAGTTGTCTTCACTAGTGGGGGCAGGTGGGTACTTTGGTCCCCCGAGTGAAGAAGGAGAAGTAGAAATTGGTTTTTCCATGATGCCTTCCTGGTGGGGTTTAGGGTACGCAACGGAAATAGCTAATGCGCTTATTATTAATGCGTTCATCGATGTTCGAGTAAAAAAAGTCATTGCGCATACATCAGATCAAAATGCAGCATCAATAAAGGTTCTTTTGAAGTGCGGATTTCATCATGTTTGCAGAGACCAAGAATCAGGTAACGAGCTTTTTGAAATATTGAAGCACTGATAACAAAAGCAATACACCCGATCGCTGCGCTCCGGGTGATTTTTTCGTTATGCCTATTAAGCCATATCATAAGCCATATTATAGTATTGCTAATTCAACCATCCACATAGTATAGTAATCTTATGAAGAAAGCCGGTTTTGAATGGGACAAGAACAAGGATCAGGAAAATCAGGCAAAGCATAATGTCTCATTCTCGGCGGCACAACATGCTTTTCTTGATCCTGCCCGTATAATAGTTGAAGATATTAGCCACAGCACAGAAGAAGATCGCTTTTACTGCATTGGTCGCGTAGGAGAAGGAATAATGACAGTAAGGTTTACGTATCGGGGTAACGTCATCCGTATTTACGGGGCAGGTTATTGGAGAAAAGGGAGGAAAATATATGAAGACCAAAATCAAATATACTGAAGAACCGATGGGGGAATTGCGAGTCGTAAAGGATTTTCTGCCGAAACCTGAACAGTTAGCCTTGAAAGAAGAAAATGTAAAGATTACAATTTCACTGAATAAAGCAAGCATTGATTTCTTCAAGAAAACGGCTAAAGAACAACACACTTCATATCAGAAAATGATCCGGCGTCTTATTGATTGGTATGCTTCACAGCATCATAAAAGAGCATAACCAAGCTCCCCATGAGCTTCAGGCGTTATGCATGAAATAGAAAGGGGAAATATGGCCGGTAAGGATTACTTCATTTTAGGGTGTAAATTATTCGGCATCTATTGTCTGGTTCTAGGTATCCCAGGCCTCATTGCTGTTATCCCGACATTTATGCAGCCGGCCGGCCTCGGCGCAGAATTGCATCAATTATATTTGGTAATAGGAATACAATAATGAAGATAATTATGATAAGAGAAATTGCGATATTCACAGCAACACGGACAAGCCGGGGATGGACAGATTATCTCGTTGTTGTCGCGCTCTGCGCAATTTCCCTCATGCTATTCGGGTGCGGCGTTCGCACTGCCGCGCCGCCTAAACATCCGCCCACGGTTCCGGATGCGCTGGTGAAAATGGGGTATTCCATACAGGTGGGGGCTTTTGCCCAGGTGGAAAACGCGGCGACCCTCGCTGAAAACTTGAGACTGCAGAATATCAATGCCACCTACTTCCTGGCCGGGGATGGGCTTTACAAGGTGCGCTTCGGCAACTTCCGCAGCCGGAAAGCGGCGCGCAGCCGCGCTGAATCTCTCAGGAAGGCGGAGATAATCGATACATTCTATATCGTCAGCCCTGATCAATACGCCACTGCCCGGGGTCAGATATACGGCGCTTCCTATGTGCGGGAGGAAATAGTGAAAACGGCGAGGAGTTTTCTCGGTGTTCCTTATCTGTGGGGCGGCGACTCCCCCGAGACGGGATTCGATTGCAGCGGACTCGTTGCGGCCTGCTACCATTTGAACGGTCTCGATTTGCCCCGTATGTCGCGGGACCAGTTCCGTGTGGGAACGCCTGTTGATCGTGAAGAACTGTCAGTCGGGGATCTGGTTTTTTTCGCAAATACCGGAGAAGAGATATCGCATGTAGGAGTCTACGTAGGCGGCGGCAGGTTTATTCATGCCCCGGGGCAGGGCAAGAATATCCGCGAGGATTCGCTTTCAGCCGAGTATTACGAGAAGCGGTTTCGGGGAGGCAGAGCGTACCTATAGCGAGGGGGATGAAGTGGCCGAAGATATTGGAACTGTCCGGCGGCTGCTCACATGCCGTCCGAACAGAACTACGAATACTTATTCTGGAATATCTTTGCTGTCAGCGCGGCAAAAGGCTGCTGGAACAGCATTGTAAGCGCAATAGGGATCGCTGTTTCGTAAGAGAAGTAACCGGTAGCTATGAC
>JGI20214J51088_10000151_pt1 | contig 49745 bp, 43 predicted proteins | sample WetSurMetagenome_FD_51088 | JGI IMG/M metagenome (IMG submission 51088) | reverse complement strand
TTAATTTCAATTACCGCAATACTGCCTCCTTTATAATTAGCAACAAAAAGATATTTTCCGGAAGAATCCATGGAGATAAAACTTGGATCGGCTCCTCCGCTTGATTGCTGGTTGATAAGTTGAAGCCTGCCTGATTCAGAATCGATTTTGTACGCGGTAATTGTCTGCCCGGTATATCCTTTTGCAAAGTCGTTGGAGTTGCATGTATACAGGAATTTACCATTTGGATGAATTATGAAATATGCCGGTGCCGGCGCCTCTTCAACCAGCTGTGGTTTTGTAAGTTCTCCTGTTTCTGAGTTGAAGTGCGCAACAGAAAACCCTTTTCCCGGACCGACGGAGTGGGTTCCGAAAAACACAAGATAATTCTGGGCAACAGCCACATTTGAAGAGAGAAAACAGGCACTCGCAACAATAGCTAAAATGACAAATATTTTGTTGATTCTATTCATTTATAAGGGACTAATGCTAAAGACCTCGCTTAAGCTGGAAGGTAATAGGTAGAGAATACCAGACATTTACAGGTTCCCCTTTCTGCTTTCCTGGTTTAAACGCAGGCAAAATGCTTACTACCCTGTAAGCTTCTGCATTAAGACTGGCTTCTACCCCCTTTGAGATACTAATCTGACCGACCATACCATCTTTATTAATGCAAAATCTTACTATAACTTTGCCCTGTATACCATTTTCTTTCGCCTCATATGGATATTCCAGATTTTCTGCAATGAATTTCCACAATGCTTCATCTCCCCCCGGGAAAACTGGCATCTCTTCTACCAACGCATAAACAGTATTTGAATCATCAGTACTGTCTCTGTTACTTAAGTTACCAAAAATAACTGACGGGATGACAAAAGGGTTCTTAACAACAGCCTGATAATGATACAGGCTTAAAATCCTATAAATCTCGCGGTCTATATCCGGGTGAATGGAGTTCATAATCTGCGGACATTTTATTTTTCCATCTGTATCAATTATGCAGTAAATAACCTGGTAAATGTTACTTACTCCGTCAAACTTTGCCCTTGCGGGCATATGGAAATTTGCTCTGATAAAGGAAGGTAAAGATTGAGCTATGTTAGTCCCGGCTTCCTTTACATCATTGTCTCCAAATAAATATTCAGGTAATTTGCTTACTTTCTTTTCAACACAATTATTTTTAAATGAATAATCTACTGTGTCAGGATGATTTCCTTTGTCATAATAAATCCATTTACCTGTCATTTGTCCCAGTAGATAATTTCCGGTGCTTAAAATACTGTCACCGTTTTTATAAAATATTGCAAGCCCGTCTGGCAAGCCCGGATTTTCAGAGCTGAATTCACAATAGTAAATTTTCGTTCCGTCAGAATTCATGTCAGTCAGACACATCCTGTCTTTTTTCATAACAGTTTTGCATATATATGCGGCACTGTCTTTGGAAGTCAATTCATAGAGCTTGTTCAGGTAAACAACTGCTGAATCCTGAGAAAAGAGATTCAGACAAATAATAAGAAATGATAAAACCGATAGCGTCTTTTTCATAATAATAAACTTGTTATAATAGTCAACAGGAGATTTGCAGACCTCTCATTTTCGAATTAAAAGTAACCAATCATTTTCTGAATCAGGAGGGGTAAATGAAGTTTTTTCTTTTCCCTGGGTAGATATTGAGGGAATATCAATTTCTGTTCCGGTAACAGTATTTATCCATTTGTTTAGCGGATAGGTCCCTTCCGTGAGTTGAATGGCAAAAGGGGTGCCGGCGGTCGAAAATACCATGTATTGTTTTCCGCGCTCAGCCAGGCACCATACTTTGTGAGGGTCGCACCCTGATAACAATGAGTCGGCGGGATGCATCCTGTAGAATACAACTTCATTGTTCATTATGTTACTGAGAATATCTATCTGGGATGCCGATTCAGCATATTCATTTTCATCGTTATTAAAGGGCAGTCCCTGTGGTCCGGATGCCATCAGCTGACCTTCGCCTTCATGACCGCACCACGTGAATGAAGCTCCTGCCGTTGCACATGCCCATGCTGCCTGCCGCAGATCATCGCGTGTCGCTCCGCATTTCGGATGCCAGTAACGTCGCCACAGTGCATTGCCCTCCGACATGAAAACAGGCTTTCCGTAAACGTAACCGGCAAGACATGCCTGGTGATGCGTCCATGCCTCTTTCCAGTGCAAACGGTCCTCTGATTTTTCAACAGAGGCTATCTGATGATTCTCTATTGCAGCAAAAGTATATTCACGGCGACTATATTCATTTGCTGCCGGGCTTTCATCTTCGTATGTGCAGAGGTGCCTGAAGACATCATATTTTTCAATAAGCCTGGCCCAGCCAAGCTCATCATCTTCCCTGTTGCCCGGCACCTCCCAGACAAAATTCCACCCGGCAATATTTGCATAGGGCGCAAGCCTTGAAACGACATAACGAACATAAAACTCCTTTTCAGTCTGAGAAAGATTTTCCCAGCGCGGACCGTCATTACGACCACCATCAAAACCTAGAAACATATAAAGATCAATGTTCTTGTAATTAAGCCATTCAACATGACGTTCCATCATGTGCCATACATCAAGCCGCATTGTGGTTGATGCCTCTCCGTCTTTATAGAGGGTCAGGTCAGGCGTCAGCTGTGCCGGACCATCGTGATAATATTGTGTAAAGCAACAGAGAGGAAGGAGCCAGTTTACCTGGAGGAGATTATAACCATGATCAATCATTGGTTGATATACATTTTCAGCAACCCATCCGAGCGGCTGTGAGATGGATCCGTGACCGCTTTCATAATACGACTTGATCCATACAGGCTCTGTCCCGTTATATGCAAACCATCCGGGATTATCTTTATATGCCCGTAGTATACCTTTCCCGGCTCCGTCTGTGATACACATAAAAGAGTCTTCTCCACCCCGGGTGCTGTCGCTCCAGTTCCATGAATATTTCCACAGACCGGGCTCATCAGGGAGGAACCTTATTTTCCATACATTGCCGTTGTGAAGGTCCCCGCCACCATTTCCGTCACCGTCAAAAAATCCGAAGAACATTGTTTCATGTCCCGATGGTGAGAGGAATCTGCACCTGAGGTCAACGCCGGTGAACTTATTTGAATAGACTGAGTTGTTTTCCAGAGATCTTTCGAACGTACGATAAAGTCCGACTTCACGAACAGTCTGCGCATTAATTGAAAACGTAATAACTAAAGCAGCAATCAGTAAAATTATTTTGAGACGCTTCACTTTTAAATTTATCCATTTATTACAGTTCAAATAATTTCAGGTCGATAGCTTCACCCATCATTTTATATCCATTTTCGTTGGGGTGAAGAAAATCGCCTGACTGAAGTTCCGGTTGAAGTGAAATAGGATCCCCTGGGTCACGAAGTGCTTTATCAAAATCAATTACTGCATCAAAACTATTGTTGCGAAGAATCCATTCATTTACTCTTTTCCTGGCCTCTTCGCGAAAGCTCTTGTAATAGAATGATTTTCCAAAAGGAAGGATAGTAGCACCGTAAACCCTTATATTTTTTGCATGTGCCTGATCTGCCATTTTCTTATAGGCTTCAATCAGATCGGTTGCAACCTGATCTGCTGTAATGCTGTCAGGTGCCTGCCCGATGTCGTTTACTCCTTCAAGGATTATGAGCCAGCGTACACCTTTCTGGTCAAGTATATCGCGTTTAAACCTGTCAATGGCAGCTGACCCCAGGCATGTTTTAAGGACACAGTTTCCTCCGATGCCAAGGTTAAGAACCCCAACATTTTTTGTTGGTTTGTTTTTCACAAGTCTTTCCGAGAGGATGTCGGGCCAACGGTTTTGCTTATTTGTTCCCGAACCTCGTCCGTCGGTTATTGAATTGCCTATTATTGCCACTGCTGCCGCTTTTGCCGATTTTACATCTATCCCTGTTATCGTATACCAATGATCTGTTGGAACAGAAACTGCAAAGTCAGGAGAAAAATTACTGTTGCCGGCAAGAATACAGGAAGTGGTGCGTGATCCGGGATGTCCGGTCAGATCTTTTGGCACCTGCCCGTAATATATTGTTATTGCCAGATCTGTTCGTGGTTTAAGATTAAATGCAACGGGGTCGCTGGTAATTGTCATCCCGGGGTTAATAACCACATCTGTCTTACCATTGAAAGTAAGCAGTTTTACTGTTGAGGGATCAATTTTACTTCCACCGGTTGAGACTGCTATCTGAACTGATTTCATCTGCAGATCTCCTGCGCTGAATTCATTTGAAAATTTCAGCTGTAATTTTTTTCCGCCGATTGATACCCTTACTACCTGCCTCAATGTGTTGTTGGCCAGTCCGGGTTCTGGTGGCATATTTTTAGGTTCAACAAGTTGGGGTGCCGTACTCCATGTACCGACCATGTTTTTGTCACCGTCTGATTTCCCTTTTTGATTTGAGTTAGTTTCATTAAAAGAGCCTGTGAACCCAAACATTAAAAGGGCTGTCAGCGTCAGAATCAGTGGTAACCTTATTGGTTTTAAACGATTTTTTGAATTTTCAGGTAGATCGGACATGTCTTTTTTGTTTGGATTAAAATATAACGGTGACAGTACTAAAGGATAAAGGTAGGAAAGATGAATAAGAAGACAAAAGACAAAAGACAAAAGACAAAATCCCTTTTGTCTTTTGACCTTTATCTTTTGTCTTTCCCAACTTACTTCACATATTTTTTTATGACCAGGTATTTCAATTCGGTGTCGCCGACATTTCTTATACCATGCATCACATTTGACGGGCAATAGAAGCTGGTATATGGTCCGGCTGTCTTTGTTTTTCCATCCAGATAAAACTCGGCAGTTCCTTCGAGAACAAAAAAGAACTCATCTTCAACATGCTTGTGCGGAGGATGTGTTGCTGAATGAGGTGCTACAACGCTCATCTTCAGCGTCCGTCCGTCAATGAAATCTTTGTCGGCAAACCAGAACTGGTAGCCGGCATTAGTCTTGGTGGTCTTGTCCATTGAAAACTCAGTCACACAGTTCTCAATAGTATATTTTTTTGGGCTCTTTACTGAATCCTGAGTGCTCTGGGCAAAAACGGGTATAATGGCTTCAAAAATAAATACAACGGTTACAATTATCTTTTTCATGATCTGCAATTTTAAAGCATCATTGTCAGGAAATGGAGCACTAAATTATTCACATTTTCCAGTTTCCTTCGGCAATCTCAATTACCTTTCCTCCAACGTTTAATTCATAATTTCCGTTTTTCAGCGAGGCTTTGATTTTTAATTCCGAGGGTCTGTTTATTTCATATCCCTGTCCTACTGTCAGCTCAATCTCATCACTTTTAAACACGTTGTACTTGAGCAGGTAGGCGGCAAGACATCCGGTGGCGCTTCCCGTAGCCGGGTCTTCAGGGATTCCCAGGTATTCAACAAACACCCTCGATGACAGATCGTGGTGCCATTCATATGTCTCACGTGAAAATATTAAAATCTCCTTTGCCCATGTCTGTTCAATGAACTCAAAAAACTTTGGGAGATAAACCCTTGCCTTTTGTAAGGCAGCCATAGTCTTCAACGGTACAATTGTAAACGGAAGGCCTGTTGAAACCTCCATTACAGGAAACCTATCATCAATGTCACCAACTTTCAGACCTAGCGTCTCAGCCATAAGCATTGTGTCAGTGCTTTTTCCAAATTCGGGCTGATTTTGACGCATCCAAAGAGTTTCATTTTCAAGGGTCACCTTGATCTGACCTATAGGGTAATTCAGCTTTACAGTACACGACTTATCCTTTGAAAGATAGTTGTTTATAATATAGGCGGTCCCAAGAGTAGGGTGCCCTGCAAAGTTGATCTCGCTCACCGGTGTGAAAATCCGAACATCGTAGCCGTCGTTGACTTTTTCAGGTGAAGTGATGAAAGTTGTCTCTGAAAAATGCATTTCACGGGCTATTTTTTGCATCTCTTCACCTGACAATTGCCCGAAATCAAAAAATGTTGCAAGTTGGTTGCCTGAATATTTATCGTTTCCAAAAACATCTGTGATGAAGAATCTCATGGCTTTTCAGTTTAAAGAGGTGAGGCTGTAAATAAGGATAAAAGATAAAAGATAAAAGGCAAAAGACAAAAGATAAAAGGCAAAAGACAAAAGATAAAAGATAAAAGGCAAAAGTAAATGAAGCAGATGAAAGATTCAACAAACAACCTGCTGCTTCAGCTATCTGGAGTGGATATAGTTATAGTCGTAAATTACCGTTTTGAGGAATTTTTCGCTCCCCAGCTCACTCTGTATACCCATTTTTGACTCTATTGCTTTTCTGGCCTTTTCGCCCATCTCCCTCGCACTGCTGCTATGGTAAGACTCCTTCATGAAATTGAGCACATCTTTGGCAATTAAAATATCCGAGTCATTTAATTTACTTACCTGTGGGAAATTCAGGCTATAATTGTCAGGGAGGGATGTAAAAATGCCTGTCTCAGAAGATCCGTCCTTTATCCTTATCACAGTTGAATTAGCTACCAGGTCACCAAGACGTTGTCCTTTCCCATTAATAATAATAACGATGGCGGCGACGCCTCCAAACAAAATTAAAACATCCACCAGCCTGAAAATCCAACGTATAAGATAGGTTGTGAAGCCAGGCTGCGTACCATCTATTTTTACCACCTTTATCTTCATTATCTTTTTACCCCAGCTTTGGCCATCCATTGCCAACTCGCATATCAACTGGTAAAAAAATGCAGGGAGCAGGAGAATAATGAATGCCACCGTCGAGTTTTTTGGACTTGCAAGCAGTGAAATGATCATTAAATAAATGAACAAAATGAGCAGGTCAATTGCAGCAGCAACGATTCGCTCTCCTATACTGGCAACAGGTTGCTCAATGGCAATGTTCTGCGAAGTCTGAATAGATATATTTTCCATGTTTAATTCTCTAAGCCGAAATTAGCAAAAGATTTTTCATATCTTTCATTTTTATTTTTGTCTGTGGTCAATGTCAAATGAACGAGATTCGGTTTGTATATAAGAACAAGAATAAATGGGAAGAATTTGAGCAACTTTTAGATTCCGGCTATTCGGCAAATCCGGATAATCTATCTGACCTGTTTGTCAACCTTACCGATGATCTTGCCTATGCCCGGACATACTTTCCAAACACCAGGACTGCCTCTTACCTGAATCAGCTTACACAAAAGGCACATCAGATAATTTACCAGAGTCAGCCTGTAAAAAAGAACAGAATTCCTGCTTTCTGGAAATATGAATTTCCATTGCTTGTATATTCGGCAAGAAAAGAAGTAATGGTCTCATTCCTTGTCTTTTTTGTGTCAGTACTGATTGGATTGGTTTCAAACAAATATGACCCTGATTTTGTAAGAATTATTCTCGGTGATCACTATGTTAATATGACCCTGGCCAATATTGATAAGGGCGACCCAATGGCAGTTTACAAGAGCATGAACCAGGTTGACATGTTCCTGGGAATCAGTATAAATAACATTTACATCTCTTTTCTTGCATTCATCTTTGGCATTTTCACTGCCCTGGGCACCGGATACATGCTATTTAAGAATGGCATTATGTTGGGAGTATTCCAGGGGTTTATGGCTCAGAAGGGATTGTTGCTTGTATCTGTATCCTCGATATGGATACACGGGACACTTGAGATCTTCGCAATAATTGTGGCAGGGGCTGCGGGTATTGTTATGGGAAACAGCCTTGTCTTTCCGGGTACTTATACCCGTCTTCAGTCATTCAGAACAGGGGCAATAAAAGGTACAAAAATGGTTATCGGTCTTATGCCGGTATTTTTGGTTGCGGCCTTCCTTGAAGGATTTGTAACCAGATACAGTAATTTCCCGTATGTGCTGAAGTTCTCCATCATTGGATTATCTCTTATATTTATTATCACATATTTTTTTATCTATCCCAGAAACCTTAAAAATAAAGACCTTAGCTATGGAAAAAGCACCAGTTAATTTCAAACAGCAACGCGATTTTGGTGAAGTGTTCAATGCAACCTTTGCCTTTATCGGTCAGGAGATTAAGCCACTTGGCAAAGCTGTTCTTTTCTTTGTCTTGCCAATATTGATTATTACTGCAATCCTGCAGGTTTTTGTAGGCATTGAATATCAAAAGTTCGTGGGGTCAATGCAGGCCAACAGTGCCGAGATTGCATCCAATCCGTTTGCATTTATGGGTGGCATTTACAAGTACATGTTTTTTTATCTCCTGATCTACCTTTTAGCCTTTAGTGCATTACGCTGCACAATCTATGCGTATATCAAAATCTACGTCGAAAAAGGTAAAGATCAGTTTACCACGGATGACATATGGGTCGAGGTAAAGAAATTTTTCCTGCCGGTTATTGGCACTTCACTGCTTATAGGAATTCTGATTGGTTTTGGATATATTTTCTGCGTCCTTCCAGGCATATGGCTCAACATTTCACTCAGTCTTATCTACATTGCAATGGTATTTGAAGGAAAAGGAATGGGTAATGCTTTCAGCCGGAGTTTTAACCTTACAAAACTGAATTGGTGGACTACCCTGGCAATACTTTTGGTATGCGGTATATTGGTTTATATCCTCAATTTAATACTTTCACTTCCGGCAATGTTGCTGGGAATAAAATCTTTGTTCTCGTCATTTAAAAATTTGGAGGAGGGCGGAGCTATGAATTTCTCCACCACATACTTTGTTGTTACAGCCATAACATCGCTGATTTCATACATATTGTTTTCTATACCTGTCATTGCAATGGCTTTCCAGTATTTCAATCTGCGTGAAGTTGCGGAAAGACCATCACTTGATGAAAAGATTGAACAGATAGGATAACATGTTTAAAAGACAGATCATCTTTTTAATATTTGTTCTTTTACCAGCACTATCCCCGCCCGCATTGGGCGGGGATTCAATTCCTGTGCCTCCCCCACACTTAAGGGAGCTTGCTGACCAGAAAACCAGAATGCCGGAGAGAGCCAAAATTGACACTTACCTTGCAGATAAGGAATATCAGTACGGAGGCGACTATAAACCACCTGAGAATAATAATTTTTTCAACCGTTTATGGAAATGGATATTATCCTTATGGAGAGAGGGCATGAGAGTCCTCAATTACCTGCCTGTTGCCTTAAAAGTAGCGTTCTATCTGCTTTGTCTTGGATTGATACTGGTCATTGCTACGAAAACTAAAATTTACAAAATATTTTATACAGACAATGAGATAGCAGAACCTGATTTTTTTGCAGAGGATCCGCTTGATGAACAGTTTGATTTCAACAACGCGATAAGCACACAAATTTCCCATCAGAACTTCAGGAATGCAATCAGACTGCTTCATCTGAAAATACTTAAAGAACTTGAAAACAAGGGAGTAATCAGGTTTGCCAGAGAAAAAACAAACAGGGAATATGCAAGGGAGATTTCAGATAATAGTATGAAAAGTGATTTTTTTGAACTGGCGGGTATTTATAACAGGATCTGGTTTGGCAATTATAACCTGTCTAAAGACGAGTACGATCAACTGGCATCTGGATTTTATAAATTTTCAGAAGAGATAAATGGCCAAAAGGAATAAAATATTTCTGGCTGCAATACTTGTGTTGTTTACAGCACTCATAGTTATCAGGCACTTTGCGCCAAAGCCTGTCGACTGGCGGCTTAACTTCAGCGGGAACCGCAGGTCACCCTATGGATGCAGCGTCGCAAAAGAATTGCTGCCAGTGCTTTTTCCCGGAAAGGAGATATCTGTTAATACTGCAAACTTTTATCTCACCTTACGGCAGGATACCATTGATAAAAAAAACCTTATCATTATTAACGATGAATTCAATCCTGATGACCTTGATCTTACCGCCCTGCTTGCCTTTGCAGCACGGGGGAATTCTGTGTTTATTTCATCCCTTTCCTTCACCGGCAGGTTATGTGACACACTGAAGTTTAAAACCAATATGCCGGCTATTGACACTTCAATGTTAAAACGTGTAAAAGAAGAACTACGACTCTCATATTCAGCGACGGCTCCTGATTCAGTATTCTTCTACAAAAAAATGATGCCTGACAGCAGGTTTGAAAGTTACGACACTCTGAACACTGTTACTTTGGGAAGAGACAAATCAGGGAATGTAAATTTCATTCTTACAAGGTTTGGTAAAGGAGAAATTTTCATCCATTGCCAGCCACTCGCGTTCACTAATTTTCATCTGCTATATGGCAATTACAGGTATGGCTTTACAGCATTATCACATCTGCCTGTTGAAAACACTATATGGGATCAGTATTATAAACCCGAAAAAATAATTGACCTTTCCCCGGTAAGGTATATACTCAGTCAGCCTGCCCTAAAAGCTGCTTATTTCATGCTTGTCTTCACTATTATAGTCTATATGATTTTTGGCTCTAAAAGAATGCAACGGATAATCCCGGTTATCGGGCCGGAAATAAATACATCACTCGATTTTGTGACCACAGTAGGCAAACTTTATTACAGGAGCCGGAATCATTCGGATCTGGCAAGAAAAAAACTGATATATTTCAAGGAATTTATACGTAACAGGTATTTCATTCAGGCCATTAACTCTGAAAAGATAATAACCCTTTCACAGAAGTCAGGTGTGGAGGAGGAAAAAATAAGACACCTGATAACGATAGCCGGTAATATCTCAGGCAAGACCCAGATTACCCGGCAGGAGTTGGCAGAACTGCATCAATCTTTAGAAGACTTTTACAAAAACTGTAAATAAAATATTTGTATGAACAACCAGGAATTTGTTATCGATCCGTCAGATTTTCAGACTTTACAGGATACTACAGTAAAACTGAAACAGGAGATCGCCAAAGTTATTGTTGGACAGGAAGACATGGTAGAGCTTATGCTTGTAGCCATTCTTTCAAACGGACATGTATTGCTTGAGGGGGTCCCTGGTATAGCCAAGACATTAACGGCCAAGGTTATGGCAAAGCTGATATCATCGGGTTTTTCACGTATTCAGTTCACACCTGATCTGATGCCTTCAGATATAACAGGGACATCTGTTTTCAACAGCAAGAGCGCTTCCTTTGATTTCAATCCCGGACCGATCTTTTCAAACATCATTCTGATTGATGAGATAAACAGGGCTCCGGCAAAAACCCAGTCAGCGCTTTTTGAGGTTATGGAGGAGAGACAGGTTACTGTTGACGGAAAGACTTATCCTATGCAGATGCCCTTCCTTGTTTTTGCCACTCAGAATCCGCTTGAGCATGAAGGCACATATCGTCTGCCTGAGGCTCAGCTTGACAGGTTTATTTTTAAGATAAACGTAAAATATCCCACCCTTGAGGAGGAATTTCAGATCATTTTAAACACTCATGAGAGAAAGGAGCACAGCGAGACAGAACAGATAGCTCCTCTGTTGTCGGCAGCACAGATTATTGATTTTCAAAAGAAGATCAAATATGTGCATGTTGAAGAGCCGCTGATGAAATATATTGCCCGGATAATAAACAATACCAGGAATCACCCTTCTCTTTATCTGGGTGCATCACCCCGCGCTTCTATCAATACCCTGGCTGCCGCAAAGGCCATGGCGGCAATTAATGGCAGAAGCTTTGTCATTCCTGAAGACATAAAGGCTGTTCTTTATCCGATACTGAATCACAGGATATATCTTACTCCTGAGAAAGAACTGGAGGGAGAGAATGAAAATCAGATCATTGCCGATGTGATAGCATCAGTTGAAATACCCAGATAATGAAATGAATTTTTCAGTAATAAGAAATATATACATAAACCTGCGGTTTTACCTGGTCAGCACAATTATTGTCCTGCTTTTTATTACAGGCTTCTACTATGATCCGTTCTTTCTGGTAGCCAAAATATCTTTGCTGACTCTTGCAGTTGCGGTTATTGCTGACGTGTATCTGTTGTTTTTTACCGGACGTGATCTGGTGCTTCTGGTTCGGGAGACACCTGAGCGGTTTTCCAATGGTGATGACAATACTGTTTCGATCTTCATTAAGAATAACCATTTCTTCCCATTCAAAGCAACAATTGTAGATGAGATTCCATTTCAGTTCCAGATCAGGGATTACCGCATGCCTTTATACCTGAAACCTCATGAAGAAAAAGTTTTAAAATATGTTTTGCGACCTGTTCGCAGGGGAGAGTACATTTTCGGAAAAACAAATGTTTACATTGAAAATAAAATAGGGCTGCTAAGCCGGAGATGTATATTTCACATTGAGCCGGTCATGGTACGAACATATCCTTCTTTCCTGAATATCCGGAAATTTGAATTTCTGGCCATATCAAACCGACTGACAGAAGCCGGGATCAAGAGGGTGAGAAGGTTAGGCCAGCATTCTGAATTTGATCAGATAAAGGAATATGTCAACGGGGATGACTACCGTACAATCAACTGGAAGGCAACAGCCAAGAAGGGGAAGCTTATGGTAAACGAATACCAGGATGAACGGGCACAGCAGATATATAACCTGATTGACATGGGCAGGGTTATGAAGATGCCCTTTGAAGGAATGTCATTGCTCGATTATGCCATAAACTCATCGCTGGTGCTTGCCAATACGGCAGTACTGAAACAGGATAAGGCAGGCCTTGTAACCTTCAATACAAAAATCGGGACCTTTATGCCTGCGGAGCGCAGGAACAACACCATGACAAAAATGATGGAGGTGCTGTACAACCAGGAAACCAGGTTTGACGAATCTAATTTTGAGTTACTGTTTGTTACAATCAGGCGCATGATCACACACCGTAGCCTGCTGGTTCTGTATACCAATTTTGAGTCGCTCAATTCAATGGAAAGACAGTTGCCGTATTTTCAGCGGCTTGCCAGAAACCATCTCCTGTTGATGGTGGTCTTTGAAAACACTGAGATAAGTGAATTCAGAAAGAAAGATGCCACAACGCTAGAAGAGATTTATATCCAGACCATTGCAGAAAAGTTTGTTCATGATAAAAACCTTATTGTAAAAGAGCTTAACAATCATGGTATACTTTCAATCCTGACCCGCCCACAGGATCTGTCAGTTAGCATGGTAAACAAATACCTGGAGTTAAAAGACAGGAACCTCATTTAGCCTGATTTATCAAAACCCAAAGAAGCTGAATATTCTTATCAGAAACAGGACAGACAGGCATACAGGAAATAATATCAGTATAGACTGCCTCAGTTTTTTTAAACGAGCGGAAGGAGCGAGGTCATGTCCGATCTCTGCCGCTACTATTACCGGAATCATCAGACTTACGGGGTTACAGGCGAAAGCATCGGAAAGATGCAAATGCATTATGCTGTAACAGGCCCTGGTCATTCCGCACAGCGGGCAGTCGATCCCGGTGAGGTATTTAAAAATACAAACATGTATGTGGTCATTATATACAATTCTTGCCGGGACAAGGACCAGAAATAACACCCCCACAGCAATAAGACAGTATTTTATTATTTTATTCAAGCCTGAAAATATCGGTGTAAAAGAAGGAAGTTATGCTGATAGCTGAGCATGGAGAACTTAGAGAAGAACAGATCATACTACCTTCCAGCCTTCAACAACTCCACCAGCGGTACAAACTTCTTCAGGTCACCCTGTTTTTGTTTATCAAAGGCATCAATGATCAGGTCATATTGCTGTTCCAGCTTCGACTTCTCAGAAATGATTGTTTTATTATCGGGATGCAGAGATATTCGGTTCAGTGTCTGACCGGCTGCGGTAACATCATCAAACGGGTAAATCCTGTGGTTCCACTGTGAACTCGCAATGATCTGCCTTGAGGCATAGAATACCTTACCGGCTTTGCCTATAATACCAGAAAGCTGATGCTGGTCATTGCCAGGGAAGACAACTTCAATATCAACTTTATCATTAACGCTGAATCGATCTGTTCTTATAATGGTTGTAAGGTTGCTGCCGTCATAACTCCACCCTGAACCATCTGTGGTGCATTCAACCATTTTACCGTTTACTTTTACTGACAGTGGAACAAATGTGAGAGGCAGTCTTATCTCATAACACCTCGATTCCGGCATACCGGGAAATTTTCCTGCAACAGGATCAATCCGGGCGTTGACTGTGCTGTCTTTTTTGACAAAGGAGATTGTTGTGAAACTATACTCATTGTTCTTAAAGCCGTTATCTGCGCTTGCATCGTCATATACACTTGTCTTTCCTGAAGCCCCGGGGAAAATATTTATAATAAGAGGGTCAATTGCCTTCTCCCCGATTCTCTTCATCTCAGGTTGCATAGGGATGATGGCACCGCTTCTCACATAAATGGGGATCTCATTGAGCATGTAAGGCCGTTCAATAACCTGGTCGCCGCTTATCAGTGTGCCACTGTTCCATTCATACCATTCCCCTTTTGGCAGCCATATCTTCTGCATGACAAACAGCGCATCGCCGCTGACAGGGTCTTTCTGCATTGGCTTAGTCACTGGCGATACCAGCAGCTCAGGTCCGAACATATACTGGTTTTTAAAGGCATACGCATTATCGTTCTTCGGATAATCATAGTACATCGGCCGGATAATTGACACTGCCGAATCATATGCAAAGCGGGCATTTGTATAGTTATAGGGGAAGAGTGAATAACGCAGTTTGATGGCGTTACGCATCGCATTGAAATTATCCTCGGGATAAGCCCATATTTTTCTCTCAATAGCCGGATTCTTGGTACAGTGGGTTCTGAAAACCGGACTGAATGCACCCCACTGGATCCATCGTGTATACAATTCAGGGTCATAACCATCAGGATCCATGTGGCCTCCGATGTCATGACTCCAGAAGCCAAAAAGTACATTTGATGCCGTGGCGGTGAAGTATGGCTGGAAATCAAGTGATGGCCAGCAGATCTTGGTGTCACCAGAGAAACCAATCTGGTAACGATGATTCCCCAGACCTCCCCAGCGATGGTAAATAAGCGGACGTATGCCCCTTCGTTCCTTGTCACTTGTAAAGACATAATTGAGATAGAATGTCGGGTTCACTCCCTGTATCTTCGTAGTGCTCCATTGTTGCCAGTCGAGCCACCAGAAGTCTATACCCTCTTTTTCAAACGGATGAAGTATTATATCGAGGTAGTTCTGGGCAAACTTTTTGTTTGTGATATCAAAAGGCACATACTTTTTTGTTGCAGGATCGATGCCCATTGCCTGAGCAAACTCAGCATATTTTTCCTCGTGAGGCTGAATACCCGATGCGGGGTGAAGATTCATGCAGGTCTGGATATGATTTTCATTTGTCCATTTTAAGAACCCTTCCGGATCGGGAAAGAGACTGCGGTTCCATGTATAGCCTGTCCATCCGTAACTCTCTCCTGCCTGATCATCAAGTCTTTCGCCTTTGTCATTAAACCACTCAGGCCGGTTAACAATATGCCAGTCCATGTCTATCACCAGCACATCAAGAGGCACATCGTGGAGGCGGAACTCTTCAACAAGGTTTTTCATTTCAACATCTGAATATTCCCAGTAGCGTGACCACCATACGCCAAAGGTGAACTTTGGCGGAAGGGCTATTTTGCCTGCCAGGAGGCTGAATTCGTAAAGAGCCTTTTTATAATCAGTACCGTAGTGGAAGAAATATAAATCCTGCAGCTTCTTAGCCGGCCGCGACATGACCCAGGGCCAGTCGGAGTTATCGAATAATGGACGGCGGGAGTCATCTATTACCACCCATCCGCTACGAGAAATCAATCCGTTTTCAAGTTTAAGGGTGTCTCCCCTGTAGCTTATGTTTCCCTTGTAACCATCAAGTGTTCTTGATGTTCCCTTAAGGTTTCCTTTATCCTGCTTACCGATATTCCATGATTGCTTTTGCCCGTCAACGTTATAATCAATGAACAGGTTTGATACATTGAATGAATCGGAATTCATCTTATAACGGAGGGTCAGTTCAGATGTCTTTATCTGAAGCCATCCTGCTTTTTCCCTTTTTGTAAACGCCGGAACAGGCAGGTTGCGGTTTAAGAATGTGAGAGAGGCGTGATCCTCAAACACACCGTCTGCCGAGTATTCCATTCTTATAATGCCAGGAGTGAGAATGGTAAAGCGCACATTGCCTGCCACTATCGTGGCTGCCGGGTTTGCCACCGGGTTATTCTGTTGTGCAGAAAGCGATACCGATAGGCAAACAAGCAACAGAGAAAACAAAAAGCGGAGTTTCATGATTCATGCGTGTTTTTTCCCGGGTAAAAATAGAGGGAAAGTCAGGTTAATAGTCTATTCCTTCGAGAAGGTCAAGGATATCCTGGTCTTCAGTGAAGTCAGCAGCAACGTTGCCGTTTTTATTGGTTTTTTCTGGATCAGCGCCGGCATTTATCAGCAGGTCGGTCATGCTCCAGTCGCCTCTGTAAACAGCCTGGATAAGAGGTGTTGAGCCCTCATCATTTTCATAGTCTACGTTTGCGCCTCTGTCTATAAGCAGCTGGGCAGTCTCTGTCTGTCCCTGATCGGCCGCCAGGATCAGCGGTGTATTTCCCTTATTATATGGCAAATCAGCCGGGACCCCTTTGTCAAGCAGGAGCTGAGTGACCTCTTTGCTGCCATTCATTGCAGCATACCCAAGACATATTTCAGCATACTCCGACTGCAGATCCGGTAACGCACCTTTGTCTATAAGCAAAGCGACAACTCCTGCATAGCCACCTTCGCAGGCATATATAAGTGGTGTATTTCCTTCATTATCGACATGGGTAAAACTTGCACCCCGGTCAATCAGATAGTTAATTGTTTCAGTACGACCGTCGAGGACAGCATAAATCAACGGAGTAAATCCGCTTGAATCAACTGCTTCAAGCTCTGCTCCGTTTTCAAGGAGAGTCTTGACAAAACCTGTAAGTCCGCCTTCAGCTGCAGACATTAGCACTGTACAACCTTTGTCTGAGACAGCTGTTGTCGAAGCCCCCTTTTCAAGGAGCAGGTTTACCAGGTCCTGGTTACCCGAATAACATCCTGCCATCAGCACGGTTACTCCTTCGTTGCCGGGTTTATTGGGTGATGCCCCTTTTTCAATTAGCAGCCTCGCAGTCTCCGTATGGCCTTTGAGACATGTCGAAATAAGAGGAGAGACCTTTAAGGAGGTCATTTGCTCAATATCAGCTCCATGATCGATGAGCAGGCCTACAATGTCAGTTTCACCATCATATGATGCCTGCAACATTGCACTGATCCCATCTTTGTTGACAAGGTTTACATTTGCTCCCCTGTCAAGCAACAACTTTACAGTTGTGTAATGACCCTCCTTTATTGCATAATAAAGTGCTGAATTCCCTGTTGAATCCTGTTGATTGATGTTAGCCCCCTTGTCAAGAAGCGGTTTGCATATGTCAGTAAAACCATCCTGCGCGGCAACCATTAACAGGTTCTTCTCTTCGCCATTGGAATAGTTGACATTAAAACTCTCTTTTAAAAATGACAACGCATCCTGGTAATTTTCATCAACAAGTGCATTATAAAGACTCTCTTCTGTACTTTTCTCCTGACCCATTACTGTTTTAAAAGGCATGACGGCCACAAGGAGAAACAGCAGCAAATATCTCCCTGAAAATCCTGCTCTGCGCAATAGATTGTAACTCTCCATATAAACGGTTTTTAAGATTAAGAATATCACTCAATAAAATCAAAAATATGCAAGTTTTTCAAATAACTGACATCCTAAAAATAGTTTCCCTTCCAAAATGTCATATAAAACTGATTTCCCTGAAGCAGCCTATGACTCACTGCAGTGTATACTTTTATGAGTGTCTGTGAAGGATTAACTTCATAAAAACGGTTTTAATATTAAGAAATCATCTAAATTTACAGAACACACCTGCATCTTTCCTTTTGGCGGGTCCCGTTGACTTCCCCGGACTTTTGGATAGAGTGCATAAAAAACAGTAAGCAGATATTTTAAATAAAAATAGAAAAGAGCTAATATTAACCAAACACAACGAACCATGAAAAAATTAAGCCTTTTGCTATTATATGTTGTTTTTGCCGGCTTTGTTTTAACAGGGTGCAGGAAGAACGACGAAAAGAAAAATTACCTGCAGGTAGGAGGCACCACTTATGATTTGGTTTTAGGGGAGATTGAATATTATGGAACTGCAACAGGTGGTTATGACATGGGGCTGAATCTTTGCACTGCAGGCATTACATTTGACAACGCAGGCACAGAAACAGGAGCAGGGACAACAATATTTTTTGAAGTAACAAGTAGCGTTAATGACGGGATTTCAACTGGCACATATGAATACTCATCTGAAAGCGGGGAATTAGCCTTTTATAACACCGGCTATTGTCTTGACTGGACAACCGGTTCCCCAAATGTCTGGGGATATTTTGATTCTTCCAAAGGTGGATATTTGAAAGTCACAAGGAGTGGATCCACGTATGAGGTGACATTTAAAGGTGTTGATGAAGACGGTAATACAGTGAAAGGTAACTTAAGAGGAATATTTACGTTGTATAATTTCTCATCCACTAAATCAGGTGGGTCGCATAAATAAACTCATAAACAAAAAAGGCCGTTACTGAATTTCAATAACGGCCTTTTCTTTTTCTGCAGGTACAGAGGTGCTAAAAATTATTTTCTGCCACCTTGTCCCCGGTCTCTTCTATCCTGGCTTTTTGGATAACGGACGGCTCCGTTTCCTCTGTTGTTCGATTTTTCTCCTCTGTTTTCCCTGGAGTACGATGATCTCCTGCTTTTATCAGGACCTCTGTCTGACCTTCTGTGACGAGGCTCCCAGTCACGATCTTCACGCCCAACGCCGGTAAACTCATAGTTTTCTTCAGCCTTAATCTCAAGACCCTTGTATGTTTTTGCATTTAATTCTGAGATGATCTCCTTTGCCATCTTGCTTTCAACCTCTACAGAAGATGCTTTTTTATAAATCTCGATAATACCTATTTCTACATTTCTGGCACTAGGTGTGCTGGCAACAAGGTTTATTATCTCACGTTTTGTTATATTTTTTCCCTTTCCGACGTTCAGAACTATGCGGGCCATTGATTTCCCCTTTTCTCTCCCTCTGGCAGATGATTTACCTTCAGCTCCGTGTTGTTCTCTGCGGTCGTTGTTAAGATCCGGGGAGTTTTTATAATAGTCAAGGAAGCGACTGAATTCAACATATACAAAACGCTTTATAATCTCCTCTTTTGAAAGGTCGCTTAACATTTCATATGCCTTGTCTATATAGAGGTCGATCTGACCGTGGTCAACGGTTATGTGCTGCATATGCTCAATCATATCAAACAGGCGGCGTTCACAAATCTCCTTTCCTGTTGGAACGGGCATAAAGGCGATCTTTTTATGGATGGTCTTTTCAATCTGGGTTATATATCCGCGCTCTTTCATGTTTATGATTGAGATGGCAATACCCTCTTTGCCTGCACGCCCTGTACGACCGGAACGATGTGTATAAACTTCCAGGTCATCGGGCAGATTGTAATTTATCACGTGTGTCAGGTTATTTACATCAAGTCCGCGGGCTGCCACATCGGTGCCAACAAGAACGGAGAGCGTCTTCTCACGGAACTTCTGCATCACAAAATCGCGCTGCGACTGCGAGAGATCCCCGTGCAAGGCGTCGGCGTTATAGCCATCGCGCATAAGGGAGGCTGCCACATCCTTGGCCTCCTGACGTGTGCGGCAAAAAACTATGGCATACATGTCGGGATAATTATCCACAACCCGTTTAAGAGCTTCATACCTGTCTTTGGAATGAACCATATGGTAAATATGAGAGACATTTTCTGCCCCCGAGTTTTTCTGACCGATTGTTATCTCCACCGGATCAGTCATATAGTTTTTTGTTATGCCAAGAATATCAGGCGACATTGTTGCTGAGAAGAGGAGAGTGTTTTTCTCATGAGGAGTCTTTGCCAGAATAGCATCAACATCTTCACGGAAGCCCATTTTAAGCATCTCGTCAGCTTCATCGAGAACAAGTGTTTTCACCTCCGAAAGATTTACTCTCTGACGACGCACCAGGTCGTGAATACGTCCGGGTGTGGCAACAACTATATGAGCTCCGTCTCTCAGTGATTTTATCTGCCTTGATATATCTGCTCCGCCATATACGGCAACAATATGCAGCCCTTCAATAAAACTGCCATAATTGTTCAGATCATTTGTGATCTGCAGGCACAGTTCACGTGTGGGACTTAGTATCAGCAACTGCGGGTTACGGTTTTCAATATCAAGCTTCTCAAGCGATGGCAGTCCGAAAGCAGCAGTCTTACCTGTTCCGGTCTGTGCAAGACCGATGAGATCACGTTTATTTTTAAGTAAATATGGAATTACTTTTTCCTGTATTGGTGTGGCATTTTCAAAGCCTAATGCTTCAATACCCTTAAGGATCTCTGATGAGAGACCCATCTCTTTGAATGTCATAAATATTTTGTGTGATTAATTAAAGACAAGTGAAGTATTTATCCGGATTAGCTTAAATCCGGCGCAAAAGTAGTTATAATTATCGGAATAACAATAAATTATTATTGAAGGCAGCAGTTAAGCCGCTAGTAACCTGCAATAGGCGATTCAATGTTTTGCATTCAGAGTTAAGGGTTCAGGCAACTATTATTGTTTTGAAGGTTTATCCGGAGTGTAACCCGGCAGTTAAGGTTTAACGGGTAAGTTTTCCGTTGCCGGTACTGGTCAATGTATTTGAAAAAAATCTAATTGGAGATATTTTTAATATTATCTATGCTTTGCACAACATTTTTCAGAGCATTTTTCAGATCTGCTGCCTTAACCTTTTCACTGGTTTTAATGCACAATAGCCTTATTTTAGAATAATCGGCATGTGGAAATTCTTTAATCAGTTTCCCGAAATAAATATCAATCAGTTTTGCATATTCCTTGATTGCTTCGTCAGTGAATGCATCTTCCCTGACAAGGATTTCAATAAAATTTGAAAAATTATCTGCGATTATCTGCTCATTATGTAAAAGTACCCGCACGGTTTCTGGATCTTTCGGATCAATTGCCTCTTTTATTATTTCCTCATTCCCAATTTTAAAATATAATAGTTCTGTATACATGTTTAAATCTGAAATCTTGACTAATTCCATCGGATAAATAAATTTATCCTGAACATCAATTCCCTTGTAGGTCCTTAAAAGGCTTCCGCATATATGAAAATACTCTTCGGATACTTCTGATCTGTACTTTAATCCAAGATTTTCGTTTTCAAGAACAACTCTGACATTGTTCTTATCAACAAGTTTACTGAAAACCGGAGCGGTTATCGGGTCTGAAAGCCGCGGATATCCTTCTTCCTTAGGTGTTGCATATTGAATTTGCCTTAAGGCAGAGTTGTAGTCATCAATATCCCAGTATTTTTTATTCATATGATAGTTTTTCGAAATACCAGATCCACAACCGGAAATAATAAATGCTGTAAAAAAAATCAAGATCGGAAGGCTATATTTTTTCATATAAAGTGACTGATTAATGTTTGCGTGACAGAGGTATATTGGTATTTGAAAACTCTTTCACACTTAAAAGTAAACTATCTATTTTATTTTGCCACTCAATTTGCTTAGCGACTTCATTGCTATGGGCAGATTCTTTATCGTATAAATATTGCATATAATTATCAGCATCAAGTATTCGTCGTCTGATTTTATTCAGGTTTTTAAGTTTTAAAGAATCAGGCAGGTATGAGATTTCTTTCCTCAGCAACCGGGCATGATATTCGGTAATGTGAAAATGGTACATTTCGTGTTTAAGGAGCACATTTGAAAATAATCTTTTATAATATACATAAGAACGGGAAGGATAAAAATAGGCTGTTATATCAATTGAATTTTTATGTTTCTTTACTTTAATCCAGGTGGAAATTGTGCCAATTTCTGTCCTCCCGTTTAACTTATCTTCTGGCTTTTTCAGAGCCTTAAAATCCGCAAAGGTTATTGTACTCCACGAGCTGTGAGGAATAGGAGCTTCGTATTGTAAAAAATTGAAATCAGAGAGAAGGGCAATAAATATTGTAACCAGTGAGAAAGCAATTAAAAATCTGTCTATTAAGTAAAAAGCTCCTTCATGAGATGTCAGTGAAAATTTTCTCAGCCTGACTACTTTGAATATTAAAATAAGTGCCAGAATAATTGCAATAGAGCAAAAGACAACCGTTACTGAATGCCTCATACCAGTCTTTTTTTAATTATTCTGAAAGTAATTAGGTATAAAATCATTGCGGTCAATATACTGCCAACAATTGAAGAGCAGATAAAAAACCATGGCCGGTTAATATATAATAGCTGAATGAATCTTATATACAGATACTCTGCAATATAGAACGGAGTTGAAATAAACGTTAATGACTTTAGGAAACCCCAGAATCCAATGATTTGCTCTGTCTTGAAGAAATGATAGAATATGTAAAGAAAAAAGAGGACAGACGGGATGGCATTATACAAAATAACTGATCCATTAATAAACAGACCTGCAAATTGTGTTATTGCGAAACAGAACAAAGACCATACAGTAATACTTTTACATGAGAATGATTTCATATGAGTACAATCACAGTATAACGGAGCTTATTTAATTTCAATTTTTTCACCAAGAAATTTTGGTTTCTTGTGTGTCACCAGATCTAAAAAAACCTTTACTCGTGCAAGCGCCTCCCTCAGATTGGTTTTAAATCCATAATAACGATTAACATCTGCAGCATTATATCCAATTATACTCTGGTGAAATTTTTTTGCTATGTAAATAGCCCTCTCGTTCTGAAACTTTTGTGATATAATTGTGTATTGCTGCTGTCCAAATATTTTATCCATTCTGATTACTGAATCGTATGTTCTGAAACCGGCATAATCTAGATATATCACACTGTCAGGGACACCTTGTTCTATCAGCACATTTTTAATATCTCTGGGTTCATTGTAGTTTTTAGAATTATTGTCACCGCTAATGACTATAAAGCTGATTTTTTTTGCATTAAACAGATCGACAGCTGCCTTTATCCTGTTGTCAAAATACTGGTTTGGTTGTTTGTGATGAATATATTTAGATGTGCCGGGAAGCATTCCTACTTTATTGTAAGGAATGGATTTAACATCATTGAATGTTTCATTTCTTGCAGATCGCGTTATTACAATATTGGCCACGATTATCATTCCAATGACAACCAGAAGTAAATATAAGACTACTATTGAAAACCGTTTTAACTTACTTTTTCTTTTGGATTTCATAGGAATATGATTGCATATAAAAGTATAAAGAAAATGTGAAACCTGATACTGTTGGATGGATGACGGATAATGCAGATCTGAACGCGGAACACCAAAAACACGGAACCCGGACCGCTGAACCCTGAACATTTCTTGCATCACGGGTCGTTTTTTACTAACTTCATATTCTGAAAATTAATGCGATGAACTGGATAGATGCAATAATAGTAATAGTCCTTGGCCTTGGCCTGATAAAGGGTTTTATTGATGGTCTTATTGTGGAAGTAAGCAAGATATTGGCTCTGATACTCGGGATATTCCTTTCAATCCATTTTTCAGGATGGACAGCTGCCAGGCTTTCGGATTATTTCGATATAGAAACGGCATGGCTGGGTATTATCGCATTTATTATCACTTTTACAATAGTTGTTATTATAGTAAATCTTTTGGGAAAGCTCCTTGACAAGGTGCTCAAGGCCGCAGCCCTTGGCATTTTTATCAGGCTTACGGGAGCCATATTCGGAGTATTAAAGATGGCTCTTATCATGAGTGTTGTTTTTATCTTTATCAATACTGTTAACCAGCGTGTAAGGATACTTCCTGAAAAGGCAATAAACAGTTCATATCTCTACAATCCTATTGCTGATATTGTTCCGTCGATATTTAAAATTGTCGAGGGCAAAGACCTGCTCGACAGCTTCAACAGGTATAAAAAGCCTTTTGTCAGCACCCCCATTTAACCACAATTATTATCTTTGCCCGGTCTTAATTTAACTTGTTATAAATGAATTTTGTTGAGGAATTAAAGTGGAGGGGAATGATACATGATATCATGCCCGGCACTGAAGAATTTATGCTAAAGGAGCATACTGCGGCTTATGTTGGTTTTGATCCCACTGCCGATTCACTTCATATAGGACATATGGTAGGGGTTATGATGCTGCGTCATTTGCAGCGGGCCGGTCATACTCCTATTGCACTGGTGGGCGGAGCAACAGGCATGATAGGCGATCCGTCAGGCAAATCGCAGGAGCGTAACCTTCTGAATGAGGAGACACTTTTGCATAACCAGGAATGTCTGAAAAAGCAACTCTCCAAATTTCTGGATTTTGAGTCAGAAGCTCCCAATAAAGCCATAATGGTGAATAACTACGACTGGATGAAGGAGTTCTCTTTCATTGATTTTATAAGAGACATAGGCAAGCATATCACAGTAAACTACATGATGGCCAAAGACTCAGTGAAGAAGAGACTTGACAGCGAGAGTGGCCAGGGAATGTCGTTTACAGAGTTTTCATATCAGCTGGTGCAGGGGACCGATTATCTTTACCTCTACAATAATTATAGCTGCCGCCTGCAGATGGGCGGATCAGACCAGTGGGGGAATATTGTAACAGGCACTGAGCTCATTCGCCGTAAAACAGGAGGTGAGGCATATGCAATGACATGCCCCCTTATTACCAAGAGCGACGGCACAAAATTCGGTAAGACCGAATCGGGCAATGTATGGCTTGATCCTGAAAAAACAACCCCTTATCAGTTCTACCAGTTCTGGCTGAATGTGGCCGACGATGATGCAGAACGTTTCATAAAAATATTTACCATGCTGTCAAAACAGGAGATAGATGACCTTGTTACAGCACAACGCGCAGAACCCCACCTCAGGTTGCTGCAGAAAAAACTGGCAGAAGAACTGACAGTTATGGTTCACTCAAAGGCTGACTATGATGGTGCTGTGGAGGCTTCTCAGATACTCTTCGGCAAAGGCACAACAGAATCACTTAGAAAGATGGATGAGAACACTTTCCTTTCAGTTTTTGAAGGTGTGCCGGTATTTGATGTCCCCCGCAGCACAATAGAGCAGGGGGTAATATTATCTGATCTGTGTGCATTGCATACAAAGATTGCCGAATCAAAGGGCGAGTTCCGGAGGCTGGTGCAGGGAGGCGGAGTGAGCCTTAACAAGGAAAAGGTAGATAATGTTGATATGCCCGTTACTAAGGAGATGATGCTAAACGGGAAATATCTTCTTGTTCAAAAGGGGAAAAAAAATTACTACTTGGTAAGGGCTATATAATTGCCCGATTATCCTGCAATTTGTGAAGCTTATTCACGTTAAAAAAGCATATCCTAAAGAAACCTCAATAATGAAAAAAAATCTCCGGGTTGATTTTAAACCTGACTCGGTTGACCTTGTCAACTTTGTCCTGAAGCACATTAAAATATTCATTATAACCGGTCTTGCGGCTGCAGTTCTGTCGGCTCTGATATCATTTGCGTTCAAACCGCTTTTTGAGTCGAAGGTGATTCTATATCCCGGCTCTAACATTGTAGAGACACACAATCTTCTGGGAGAGATATCATCATCCAGCTCGGTTTTTGGCGATAATGACGCAACTGAACGCCTGGTGCAGATACTGAAATCAGATCAGGTTAAGGAATACCTGAAAAAGAAATATGATCTTAAGAACCATTACAAGATAAAACCCGGGGCAAGATACCCTAATACTGTAATTGAGCAGAGGATGAAGAAGTACATTCATTGTGAAAAAACATCGTATGGATCTGTGCAGGTAACAGTAAGGGACCACGATAGAAATATCGCATGCCTGATGGCTAATGATTTAACTTCAAGGGCCGACACAATATTCAATGCCATACAAAGTGAAACATCCTCCAGGCTCAGTGTTGAAATTGAAAAGAGTTACAAGGCCCAGTTGAAAGTTGTACATAATTACCAGGATTCACTAAGCCGCCTCTCCGGGTTCGGAGGATTCGATTCAGAGAGCGGGGAGGGGTCAATATACAAGGCTTATTTTGAGTCGCTCGCAAATAACAACAAACAGGTTGCCGACAAGCTTGAAAAGAAGCTGAACCTTTATCAGAAGGACCGGCCGGAGTTTCTCAGGATATATTCAACACTTGAAAAGGAAAACGAATATCTTCTTAACATTCGCGGCCGGTATCTCGAGGCACTCTCGTTGGCACAACAGAACCTGCCGTATACCCTAATCATAGACAAGGCAGTGGTAGCAGAGAAGAAGGCCTGGCCAAAACGGAGTTATATTGTATTAATTGCCACTCTTTCTTCTCTTTTACTGATGGGGTTGTTACTGTTTATTTCGGATTCTGTGGTAATCCATTCTGGTCAGGATGGCCGGGAGTGATCATATATCAGGCAGAAAAAAAGTAATTGTTCCGGTAATAATTACCGCTGTTTTTTTTATTGCAGCAATGATTGCCGAAGCACACGGTACAGATATACTGTGGCTTTTACCTGTTGCCCTGTCTCTGCTGGTATTTACATTACTGTCTTTAGAGAAAGCCCTGTTCGTTATTCTCTTTATGGTTCCGTTATCCCTTCAATGGAGCTTCTTATCAGATAATGTGCCTTTTGATATTTCGATCCCGACAGAACCGCTCCTTGCTCTTATACTTTTTATTGTCATCTTCAGGCTCATTGTAACTAAAGAGTTTTCTTCCGATCTGCTGAAACATCCTGTAACTATTATTATTTCAGTTTACCTTGTCTGGTCCCTGTTAACAGCGCTCTTCTCCGGTATGCCGCTGGTTTCATTTAAGGCACTCTCATACAGGTTATGGTTTATTGCCGGGTTTTACCTGCTTGCCGCCCAGATTTTCCTCAGGAAGGAAAGCTATGAGACCTATATTATTGCCTATTCACTCGGTCTGGCTGTGGTGGTAACATATTTCTTTACCCAGACGGCTGCAGCCGGGTTCCTTAATCAAAAACTCGCCCACTCTGCCTGCTACCCGTTTTTTAAGGACCATACTTCTTTTGGTGCCGCATTATCCTTTTGCATTCCACCCTTGTTTATGATGGCCTTTAACAGGAAGAGAGGTATGACCATGAGATTGTTTTACTTTTTACTTGGAGCATACTTTGTTGCAGGCCTTGTTTTTTCATATAGCAGGGCAGCCTGGGTAAGCCTTCTGGTCTCGGCAGGCTTTTCTGTAATACTTGCTTTACGCCTTCCGCCTAAAGTACTCATTGGAACATCAGTTGCAGTTTTATTAACCCTCATTCTCTCTGCCGGCATAATATGGCAGCGTATGGACAGCACCAGGGAAGACTCTTCGACTGACCTGAAAACCCATTTACAGTCATCATCCAACATATCCACTGACCAGTCAAACCTTGAAAGGATAAACAGGTGGAAAAGCGCAATAGAGATGTTTTATGTGAAGCCGGTGACAGGATGGGGTCCTGGCACATACCAGTTTTATTATGCTCCTTTTCAATACTCAAAAGACAGGACAATAATAAGTACAGATTTTGGTGATGCAGGCAATTCTCACAGTGAGTACCTTGGACCATTAAGCGAAACGGGACTGCCGGGTGCCGTAATTTTTGTTTTGATCGCACTCACTGCTTTGGTTACAGGGATAAAAGTGTGGTATAGTAACAGAAGGAACTACCAGGGATACCTGTCACTTGCAATTGTATCAGGATTTATTACTTACCTGATTCATGGCATTATGAACAGTTTCCTTGACACCGACAAGATCGCCTCATTATTCTGGGGTTTCATTGCAATGATCACTGCAATGAGCATAATAGTTAACAGGAAGAGGGGGGAAACCCCATCTTAAAGAATCTCCACCGCCAGGATAGAGACGTCATCAAACAGGGCCGGATTATTATCGCTGATGTCAAGATCCTCAATAAGAGCCTTAATATTATCCCTCACATCTTTCTTATTTGTAAAATGCTTTTCTATGTATGATGTACCAATATCATTGCCGTTGTCATCCTTCAGCTCAGACAGGCCATCGGTGTAACAGATAATCTTTACTCCGGAAGGAAGAAGAATGGATGCTCTTCTTATTGAAGGGATTTCATCAAGCATCCCGATACCAACACAGGAGGCACCCAGCTTGCTGATTTCATTATTTTCAAGGTCAATAAGCACCGGAGGATTATGGGCTGCATTTATATATTCAAGATTACGTGATGAAAGGTTGACCCGGGCAACAAAAAAGGTGATGAATTTTTCACCTGCTGCATTATGATTTATAATCTCATTAAGCTTTATGACCAGTGACCCCAGGTCAATTGTCGAGGTGAAAATGGCTCTGAGAGAGGCCTGAAAGTTTGACATCAGCATTGCAGCCGACACCCCTTTGCCAGAGACGTCAGCAATGCAAAAGCCAATGGTTTGTTCATCGAGACGGAGGAAATCATAATAATCACCGCCCACTTCATAATGAGGGTTATAAAAACCCTGTATCCGCAGCTGCTCATTTACAGGGAGCCTGTTGTTATCAGGGATAAGGGCCATCTGCATGCGTGCGGCAACCTCAAGCTCCTTGCGCATTGCTTCCTGCTTGAGGCTCTCCTTGAAGAGGCGCTGGTTCTCAATTGCAACAACAATAATACTTGATATAGTCTGGATGTAATTCTGGTGCTTAATCACCGGGCTCATTCCTTCCCCTTCTTCATCAATATCACCAATGAGAACATATGCCAGAGGGGCATTATTGTTAAAAACAGGTATAATTATATCCACCCCTTTAAGCTTGCCTTTGGGAACATCGGTAATGATATCCTGATAGCGGAGCAGATCCTGCTCAACATCAATTTTGTTCTTTAATATATCAGAGAACCCGGCATTGAGCAATACTTCCCATTTTTCCCTGAAAATGAACAGCAATACCTTGCCAATGCCAAGGTAATTGCGCAGTATGGATTCGTATTTTGAAAGAAGAACGTCAGTTGGCTGGTTGGCATTAATCTGAAGGGTAATGTCGAGCAGGGCATCGAGTTTGAATTTCAATACCTCCAGTCGGGATTTTGGCAGCCTGAGTTCATTCATACCCTTTTATCAGCCCTTCACTCTTTCAATATAAGACCTGTCTCTTGTGTCAATACGGATCTTGTCTCCCTGGTTTACAAACAGCGGAACCATGATCACTGAACCGCTCTCTACGGTAGCCTGCTTGAGTGTATTAGTTGCAGTATCTCCCCTGAGACCTGGTTCGGTGTAAGTTACCTCCATTACCACGTTTGCAGGAAGGTCAACCACGAGGACATTTTCAGTCTCTGCATGAGTTACCACCTCTACTATCTGCCCCTCTTTAAGGAGGTCATAGTTTTCAAGCATTGACTGCGGAACAGTTATCTGTTCAAAAGTCTCCAGATGCATCAGATGATAATTTGTTTCTTCTTTGTAAAGAAACTGGTATTGTCTTCTCTCAACGCGGGCAACGTTTATTTTAACCCCCGAGTTGAAAGTGTTATCAATAACTCTGCCTGAAGTGATGTTTTTAAGCTTTGTACGTACAAAAGCCGGTCCCTTCCCCGGTTTTACATGTTGAAACTGTACAATGGTATAAAGATCATTATTGAATTCTATTACCATACCGTTTCTAATATCTGCGGTTGTTGCCATAGAGCTTTAAGTGTTTTGTTTTCAGTTATATATTATTGGTTTGGTCAGCCCTTCATAATGTATCATATCAACATAAACTGACCCTACAAATATATCAAAACGAATTTTAACAGGTAAAAAATTTTCATCTGTTGTAAACCACACCGACATATCCTCGCTTGTTTTGAACAGACGCCCCACTTCAGTCACCGGATTGAAGCAGTAGCACCGCACCTTTCCTCCTTTTATTTTAATGTTTTCAATGCCCTTGTACCTTAGAATGATAGGATAAAGTTCATCGGCAAACCAGGTGGTCATGGTGAATACATCACCCGGCTTAAGAGAATCAACATTGGCGAGATGATATTTTCTGAACCAGTAAAAACATGAGAGCACATCGAGTATTCCCTGCTGCGTGATATGTTCACCGCTGAGATCACTCTTTAATATGGCAGAATCAGCCCTTGTGTGGTGGTCAAACAGCACCTCGTTGTAACGCCTGTAATGTCCTTCAGAGATATTTCTTATTGAAAGAAGAGGAAGATCTGTTGCCGGATTTATAAAAGTTTCATATGAGTCCCTTACTTTATACATTGCATCTGCAATCCCGGTTGTCTGACCGGTAAGTACTCCATGCCATACTTTCTTGTTCATCCAGACATCTTCACTGAGCTCAAGGTTTGCAACACCTCCGCTTATAATGCCATATTTAATCTGGTATTTTACTTTCTCTCCGGGTTTATACGGCTGTTTTTTCTGTGCATTCACGGCAGAAAAAGCAAGAATCAGTACAACACCCGTAACAAATAGCTTTTTCATCTCCCTGTCTTTCTTTTTAAAAGAACCTGATTCTTTGGGACTGTTGCAATAAAATCTTTCAGATAATAGGGTTCAAAATAAGCAACGTCCTCAAATTTTTCATCCTTTAATGCCTTATCGGATAGTTGTGCCAAAAAAGATGCCGAAGGTACAAAATTTTCGAAGAAAGATGCATTTGGACTCGTAATCACCTCTTTGCACTTGGCTGCACCATCACCAAAAAAGATAACAGGATGTTCAGTGAGAAGGTTACTGAATGAATCAGAATCAATAATATCTGCTTCAACTTTTCTGACCACATTTTCACTGTAATCATAAACCGCATTGAATACCTCCATTCTCCTGGCGTCAATCATTGGGCAGAATAATGCATTTTTCGGATACGAAGAGGCATGGTTTTGTATAAAACCATGACACATCGCATCGAGGGTTCCTATGGCAATAAGTGGCTTTTTCAGTGCATAGGAAATGCCTTTTGCCACAGAGACACCTATTCTCAGGCCGGTGTATGAACCCGGCCCCATGCTGACAGCCACGGCATCAAGAGTGCTCATTTCTGCGGATGCTTTTTTAAAAGCACTTTCAATGAGCGGTGTCAGTTTTGATGCATGAGACCGTCCTTCCTTTTCTTCTTCAAGAGCGAGAATCTTGCCATTGTGGCACACGGCTACAGAGCAAACTTCCGTTGCTGTTTCAATACAAAGAATCATGCCACAAATTTACCTACTTCTTTTTCTTTTGAGTATTAAAAAGGGTTTCTTTTGGAACAACCTGAATCAAAGTACTGTCAGCCAGTTTTTTGCTAATAGCGCTGAAAGGCTGTGAGATAACTTCTTCACCCTCTTTTACTCCTTCGGTAATTTCAATGTCGGTATTATTCTGAATGCCGGTCTTTACATCACGTGCAAGGGCACGTTTACCATCGGAGATGAATACCAGGGTACGTATGTTGTTGTCTGCAGGCTTGGTGGTGTCAGAACGTGTTGTTACAGACTGAATAGGAACTGTAAGGATATTATCTTTTTTCATTGTGCGTATATCAACCGACGCTGACATACCGGGTCTGAAAGGACTGGGGTTCTTCTCACTGATCAGATCTTTATATGAGACCTGCAGAATGAGTATTTTGACTTTAAAGTTGGTCACCTGGTCTGTTGATGTGACAGAGCTTTCAGCTGAGTTGGCTATCTCTGTAACAAGGCCTTTGAAATCACGGTCGAGATAAGCATCTACCTTAACAATAGCAGTATCCCCAAGCTTAACGCGTACAATATCGTTTTCGTTAACATCAACATTTACTTCCATGCGGTTAAGGTCAGCGATCCTGAGTATCTCTGTTCCTGACATCATATTTGCACCGACAACCCTTTCACCCTGTTCAACGCTCAGACTTGAAACAGTCCCTGTCATGGGAGCATAAACGGTTGTCTTGATAAGCTCTTCATTTGCCTCTTTCAGAGACGCCTCCGAACTTTTCACGGCATAGGCTGCATTTTCTTCAGACGCTTTTGCAATCTTATACTGAGCCTCAGCCTGTTCAAAGTCAGACTGAGAGATTGTCTTCTCTTCCCATAGCTGTTTGTTACGCTTGTAGGATAACTCTGCCTGGATAAGTTGTGCCTCAGCCTGTGACAGCATCGCTTTTGACGAGTTTACGGCAGCCTGTGCGCGATCCCTGGCAGACATATATGTCTCGGGCTTGATTTTAAAGAGGAGGGTCCCCTTTTCAACAAAATCACCCTCTTTTACAGGTAGTTCAACGATCTCGCCTGATACATCAGGGCTTATTTTAACCTCTTTCTCGGGCTGTACCTTCCCGTTTGCTGTCACCGATTCAACGATTGATCTGACGGCTGCTTTCTCAACGGCTACTTTTAATGTTGCCGGTTTCCCAAACCAGCCGGCTTTTTTCCCGACAACTGCAAAAATGATTAAAGCTACTACAACCAGGAGAAGGACCTTAAGTATCTTATTATTTTTCATGACTGATTATTTTCTTTTTATTATTTACTGATTACGCCGGTTTGTTCAAGAGTAAGCGGCAACCCTTTGTAAAAATCAAGAACCTTTGTTTTAAATACATACTCATATTTTGCCTGGGCCATTTCAGACTGGGCATTGAGCAGTTTGGTCTTAGCCTGGTTGTAATCTACAGCATTTACCATTCCAACGTTAAACTTCTGTTCGGAATAACGGAATGCCTCTTCCATTGACTCAACGGCTTTCTTGCTTGAATAATATTTACGAAGAGCCCCCTGGGCATCGGCAAATGCCTGGGCAATGTTTTTATAGAGTGTTTTTCTTGTGGCTTCAAGCGCGTATTCTGAATAGTTGATTTCCATTTTGGCATTCTGAATCCCTTTATTTACTTTCCATCCGTTGAAAATCGGAATATTGAGAGTTAACCCAAAACCATAGGTGTAGTGGTTCTTAAGTTCATCCCTGAAAGATGCTTTGAAATAATCAGTATTCTGAGAATAGGACCCATACGATGCTGACATTGATAATGACGGGCTTCTGCCTCCCTTTGCAATTGCAAGGTCAGATTCGGATGCTTTTAATGAATATTCAGCACCAAGTATCTCCGGACGGTCTTTTTCTGCAATTGAATAAATTGATCGCGGATCTCCTTCGATAGCTACAGGGTCAACCTGTACATTGGGAATAACAATGCTGAAGTTTTCAGTACTGTCAAGTTCCAGCATCTGGGCAAGGGTCAGGTAGGCAATATTCAGATTGTTCTGAAGATTTGTCAGCTGAAGATCTTCACTTGCAGCCTGAGCCTCAATATCCAGAAGATTTCCCTTTGCAACGCTTCCGGCATCAACAAGTTTCTTTGTCCTCTCAATCTGCTGGTTTGTCAGATCAACCTGTCCGGATGTTGTGGTTACAAGCTCCTTATCCAAAAGAACCTGAAGATAAGCAACAGCAATGTTCAGCGAAATATTGTCCTTGAGAGCTTCAAGATCCTGCTGGCTTGAAAGAAGAGAAAACTGATTCTTCTTAATAGTGTTGTAGTTTGTAAGACCGGCAAAAATCGTCACACCACTGTTTACTCCATAGTTAAAATATGTGGAATTGGTGGTTTTGTACGTGGGGATACCGGTTATTTCATCAATGACCTGGTGTCTCCCATAATTGAAATCCTGTGAGGCATAGCCGTTAAGAGAAGGAAGAACAGACAACTTTGACAACTCAAGTGCAGAGTTCTTATACTCTGTTGTGATCTCCTGTTGTTTAAGCTGAATGTTGTTCTTGAGAGCATAAAGGATGCAGTCTTCCAGACTCCATTCTTTCGTTTGAGCGCTGATGACAAGAGGTGACATCAGCAAAATCAGAATTACAAATAAAACTTTTCTTTTCATGGTTTAAAATTGTGTGGCAATAAAGTAACGAAGATAAAAAATTTTTATAAGAGCATAAGAAAAGTTCAGGTTTCTGGTTTACTGTTATTTAACGACAGACTTATTTAAATTATCCACAGAGAACTTATTAATAACATAACAAAAATGAAATCAATGCATTAGCACTCCTTTCAATTTCAAATGTTAATAAAATTGATTTTCCAATCCGGCATTAATTCGGCAGATAAATTATTTTAGCGACAAAATAGTGAAGATTGAAACGGGTTCTGCTGATAGAAGAAAAGCTTAAGAGGACGGAGAGTCTTACTCTTAAACTGAATCCACGGGAGGTGAGAGCATTAAATATCTACTGCAAGCGCTACAGGGTAAAAAACAAATCCGAGTTTATGCGCCGGACCATCATGAAGGCAATAATTGGCCGTTTTGATGATGAGTATCCGACCTTGTGGGAACAGGGTGAACTGGCGTTCTTCAACAGCGAAGCAAAAAACAACTGATATTAGTATCCCTGCGAAAATTTATTATTTTTGTGTGTGTCGTCTGAGGAGATAATGCTCTCAGGGAAATACTATTAATTATGGAAATTAGCAGGATAGAATTGGATGCAGCCAGGGAGACTCCCGTTGTCATTATGGAGGAGGGTCTTATTTCTATTAAAGGGCGATCTATTATCGAAAATGCGGGAGATTTTTACAAACCGTTATACCAGTGGATTACTGATTATGTGGCACACTCTTCAGAAGCCACACGAGTAATTTTTGCTTTCGAATTTATAAACACATCCTCAACAAAATGGGTTTACAGCATGGTGAAAGAGCTTGCAAAGTTCAATAACGTGCATAAAAACCTGACAATAGAATGGCATTATGAAAAAGGAGATGAAGAGCTCTTTGAACTGGGCGAGATAATTCACTCTTTCATTGATTGCCCTTTCCTTTTTTATGAGGCTGAATGATTTTGTTAAGGCAGGGGAATAATTGTCAGAGTTTCCGGCGTTTATTTTGATAACATCTTTTATGAAAAAGATGTAAAAAAAACCGATAAAATTTTATAATTTTGTGCCGCCTTATCAGGCAATGTATGACCCATGGTGTAATTGGCAACACGTCGGATTTTGGTTCCGCAGAGTCCTGGTTCGAGCCCAGGTGGGTCAACAAAAATGTGAAGTGAGAGCGTGAGCAGATGCAAACAATCTCACTTTATTTTTAATGAGTCAGAAAGTGGCCCGATCTGCAGCTTTAATAGTTCTCCCTCTTTTTGAAGTATCTGGCTGACATCGAAATAAAGACCTTCTATCTCAAAGTCGTTTGGCTTTAGTTTAAGATAATCGCATCCGCCTGCAGTAAGCATCTGCTCTCCTCCGAACCGCAGTCCAAGCAAATTAAGAAGATCATACTCATGATCAACTGAGATGACATGCCATGCTGTCTTTTCACTCTTCCCATCACCCGTCGAAAGAATAGTTCTGGCAAGCATGTTGAGCTTGAAGTTAGTTTTATTATACTGAACGGTATCACCTGTTTTGTTATAGGAAAACAACAGTACGCTGAGATCCCATAAATTGAAGGGAAACTTCTCCACAATATTGTTTTCAAGCCTTATTATCGTCCTGAACTCATCGGCTGTAATGGTGTCTGTATTTAATATCGCTGTCAGCGTGTCGTTTTTCTCCGGACGTGCATAGGGCGAATAAGTACTTGTAAAGAGAGTTCCGTAATATAATACCCTGAAGTCTTCCATATTGAGTGTTGTATCAACATTCTGATACCTCTCCATAAGTCTTGGATAATAAAAAACCGAACTGCTGTCGTTCATAACACTTTTTATCCCTTGGTAATCCGGAGCAATAAATAACGGGTTCTGCGCAAATACACTTACTGTAATAAATACAGTGATGACTGAAATAATGGCCTTTTTCATTATCTGCTTTTTTGAGGTGACACTGACACTGTTGAAGCAGCTGATGTTGACAATAAAGATCAAATTACAGCATCGCTACTTATTCCAGATGCAGCAAAAAATATACCACTAAGCAGATAAAAATCTTCGAGTACTTTATTTATCCTCAAATTCTTAAACAATACACCGGTGCCATTATATCTGCGCTCATCTTTTCCAGGATTCAAGTAACGCCTTTTAACAGGCCATACATAGAAAATGTTCTATATTTGTATTCGTTAAAACATTGGATGTTTAAATCTGAAACGGATATTGTAAGGTAAACAGCTACGGGCTTTCCGGCCCGGGTTGTTTGTTTGTGCCACACTGTAATTTTCATTGCAGAGTGTTTTCATTTGTACATATTAATAGTTTTCTGGTGCTAAAATATTACTGTACCAGGTTGATAAAAATTTAAACATCATGAGTAACGACAATAAATCAATACACGAGTTCGACATTAATCTGATATGCGAATATTTTTCAGGTCTTGAGCGGCAGGGACCAGGCAGCCCTGATGTGACAATTAAAGCATTGAGCTTCATCGATGGCCTGACCGATGAATCGCGCATAGCAGACATCGGTTGCGGGACCGGTGGCCAGACAATGGTACTGGCTCAGCATACTCCCGGTAAGATCACGGGCATTGACCTGTTTCAGGGTTTTATAGACAGCTTTAACAACAATGCCGCCCTGCTGAACTTGCAGGGGAGGGTAAAAGGAGTTACAGGGTCTATGGAAAACATCCCTTTCCTTGAAGAAGAGCTTGACCTGATATGGTCTGAAGGTGCGATCTACAACATTGGTTTTGAGAGAGGGGTGAATGAGTGGAAAAGGTTTATAAAAACAGGTGGCTTTATTGTGGTGACTGAAGCATCATGGTTCACTGAAAACAGGCCTGTTGAGATAGATACCTTCTGGAAGGGCGCCTACCCTGAGATTGACACCATCCCGGTTAAAATTGCTCAATTGCAAAAGGCAGGTTATATTTCGGTAGCTGTCTTTATATTACCTGAGTACTGCTGGACAGAAAATTTTTATGTTCAACAGATTCCCCTGCAGGAAAAATTTATCGCGAAGCACTCAGGAAATAAAATGGCAGAAAACCTTGTAGCATACCAGCGCATGGAAGCTCAGTTATATGACCGGTACAAGGAATATTACGGTTATGCATTTTATATCGGAAAGAAAATCTGATTGACAGTTTATGAAGGATTGCCCCTGGTTTTTCAGGGCAATCCTTTTAATAATTTATCAGAAATGAGTATTATTCCTGTCACAATTATTCTTTTCCGATCTCAGGATGTATAAATTGTCTCTTAACAGGTATGGTGAAATGAAAATCAGATCCTTTGTTTACCCTGCTTTCAACCCAAATCCTTCCGCCCTGGATCTCCACAAGCTCTTTGCATATATTCAATCCCAGGCCGGAGCCTTTTTCTTTGTCTGTTCCAATAGTCGATTTATTAGTATTGAATGAAAACAGACCAGGCAAAGCCTCATCAGCTATGCCAACACCTGTATCTGAAACGGTAATTTCAATATTTGTCAGGTTGCTTATGCATTGAATTGTTACCAAACCGGACCCCGGGGTGAATTTTATTGCGTTGTTAATTAAATTCCTGATTATTGCTTTGGTTATTTCCCTGTCAAGGCAAACAAACAGAACGCCGGTGATCTTATTTTGTATTCTAATGTTTTTATGTGCGGCAGTCCCGCTGAACAAAGTGACGACCTCATCAACAATTGATTTCAAATCATATTCACTGAATTCCGGAGACATCTGACCGGTTTGAACCTTGAACCATTCAAGCAGATTTTCGAGCAACTCATATGTCTGATAAGAAACACTTTTCATTGTTGAACACCATTCTTCGGCTTTGGAAATATTTCCTTCTTTAATGAAATTGCTTAGTAACTCGTTTGAATACATTAAAGAGCCGAGGGGACTTCTGAGATCATGAGCAATAATTGAAAACACCATGTCTTTTGTGGCATTCAGCTTTATCAGCTCGTCATTCTGTTTTTGAATAGTGATCTCAGCGTTCTTACGGCTTGTAATATCCATAATGGTTCCTGTCATATAATGAAGTGCGCCATCCTCATCGAAAAAGAGTTTCCCCAGTCCATGTACCCATTTCTCTTTGCTATCTGTTTTGCTTAAAATTTTATATTCTTTATCGAATTTCTGCTTTTTTGTAATAACATCATTTTGCAGATAATCAACCATAATCTCTCTCCATTCAGGATGAATAAGATTAACCCATCCCTCAATGGATTTATCATATGACGAATCAATGCCCAAAATAGTATCAAGTATTTCAGAACCCTCCCAATGGCCTGTAACAAAATCCAGTTTATAGCTTCCCAGTTCGGCTATCTTTTGTGATTCTTTTAAGATTCTCTCGTTTTCCTTTAATGCTAACTCATACTGTTTGCGAAGAGAGATATCGCGGGTTACGGTAAGAAAATGCTCAGATCCGTAGATATCAACTATCCTTGCTGAGACTATTCCAACAATCTCTTTGCCATTTTTACAGCGAAAATGAGCTTCAAAATTATCACAGTACTTATCCCTGAATATTTTATCGAGAATGCCAATACGTTCATTGGCATCTATCCATAAGTTGACCTCCGTTGTGGTTTTACCAACAACTTCCTCCGGTGTATACCCCAACATATTTGTAAAGCCGCTGTTCACACTTATGATGTGTCTGTCAGAGACACGGATTATATTAACAGCATCAGGGTTAAGATCGAAAAGCAATTTAAAATTGTCTTTTGCCTCCTGGAGTTTTTGCTCTGCCAGTTTTCTTTCCGTAGTATCTGTAGCCAACATTGCAAATTCACCCTTCTTTGGTGAATAAAGTATGAGCTCATAGTAACGTCCCAGCTCTTTACTGTAGTTTTCATAAACGGATGACAGACCCGTATTGGCCACTTCGGCAAATTTGTCGATCCAGTATTGTTCTGTTTTGGGAAACAGTTCACGGGCCGTTTTCCCTATCATTTCTGAAGCCTTGTATCCTGTTGCCTTTTCCATGGCTGAATTAACCTCCAGAAACCTGTAATCTATGGGATTGCCTTTTTCATCCAGGATTATTTCATGCGCTGCAAAATTGGAATTGAGGTTTTGAAAGAGCAACCTGTAATGATTATCGCTTTCACGTATAGCCTGTTCGGCATTTTTACGCTCAGAAATATCTGTTACGCCCAGAATCCTGTACGATGGCACCCCGTTTTCGTTATAAACAGTTGTTATATCAATATTTACAGGAAAGCGCGAACCGTCTTTTCTGACATGAACAGTCTCATAGACATGATGCCCTTTCTCGTGGGCTATTAATTTATTTGATGCCAGGTCTCCTTTGGTTTCAGGAGCAAAAACAGTTGTGACCGGCTTACCTGTCAGCTCTTCAACGCTATATCCGTGCATCGAGGCATATTCAGGGTTTATCAGTTCAAAAGTATCATCGGATGCTGAAGCAATAGCAGTTCCCCACCTGGCGTACCTGAAGACATTCTCCCACCTCTTTTTCTCTTCTTCTCCGGCTTTTCGTTCTGTAATGTCAATTGCAGTCCCGATAATACGCACAGGCTTGTTATTTTCATAATCAACATGGCCTGTGAGCTCGAGCCACCGGAAAATTCCCGTATCGATACCAGTCACCCTTAACTGAATATTCCACTTCTCACCCGGCCCTGATACGGTTAACGCAGCAATTTCCTTTTTTACAATTTCTTTATCATCAGGGTGGATTGCCTTCAAAACCAAGTCAAGATTAAGTCTGGTACCAAACGGGATCCCCCAGTATTCGTACATTAACTCATCCCAGACAAACTCATCACGGGTCATTTCCCATACATGAATACCAATTTTCCCATAACTCAAGGCAAGCTTAAGCCGAAGGTTGTCTATGGATTCATTTCTTTTTACTATCTCTTCCAAATATTGATTGCGGCGACGAAGTTCCTCATATGTAAATTCAGAAGACATATAAAACCCGATTTATTTCCGGCTATATAAATATACGGCTAAAACAGCCATAAAGCCAGTCTTTAAAGGTCAATTTTGTTCTCATGCACAAATGGTGCTATCGCTCTCTGGTATACACCCTGCATAAAGGCAATTGCCATCCCGTAGTTTGTCACCGGTACGCCGGCATCTATGGCTGGCTTTAACCTGTTGACAAGCTGCTTGCGGGTTATCATGCACCCTCCGCATTGGACAACAAGAGCGTAATCAGTTACAGGGTGAGACAGATGATTCAAACCGGTCACAACGTCAAACGTCAGCCTTTTCCCCGTAAAGCTGCTCATCCACCGTGGTATCTTCATCCTTCCAATGTCATCACATGAAGTGTGGTGTGTGCATGATTCAAGCATAAGGACCCTGTCTCCGTCTTTCAGCCTGTTAATTGACGGAGTTCCTTCAAGGTATTTCAAAAACTCACCTTTGTACCTTGCCAGGAGGATGCTGAAACCTGTAAGCGGGATATCCTTTGGTACAGAAGCATCAGCTTTAAGAATTACCGAAGTGTCACATATAGCCAGCTTAGGCTTAATGGATGTGTTCTTCAGAAAACTGTCTACTTCCCGCTCTTTTAAAACTATGGCGACGCAGTCATTATCGAGCAGATCACGTATGGCCTGTACCTGTGGTAAAATAAGACGCCCTTCCGGAGCCTCGGTGTCAACAGGTGTAATTAGAAGAACAATGTCGCCATAGCTGACAAGATCACCCAGCAACGACTGTTTCTTCCAGGCTGTTTCAGGGATGGCAGCGCGTATGGCATTTATTAGTTCATCAAGGTTTACCGGGTTTAACGTGCTGAACTCAACAACAGAAGAGTTATGCCCGGAAGAGATTTGCGAGGCCAAATGTTTGTCAAGCGAAGCAAGGTCTGACTTATTGTGAACAAACAGACAGGGAACGCCTGAGTCGTAGAGCTCATTGAGAAGTTTTATTTCATATTCGCCGAACTCGTTATTGCATATTACTATTATGGCCAGGTCAATGATTTTCAGTGTCTGCAGTGACTTGTCAACCCTCATCTCACCCAGATCGCCTTTGTCATCAATACCTGCAGTATCTATCAGTATCGCCGGTCCGACACCTGCTATTTCAATTGATTTTTTTACAGGGTCAGTGGTAGTACCCGGCTGTGCTGAAACGATTGACACATCCTGCCCGGTCAGGATATTTATGAGAGAGCTTTTTCCAACGTTACGCCTTCCGAAAATGCCAATATGCGGTTTGTTTTCTCTTCCCTTATCCATTTCCAATAATTTCGTCTAAACTGAATCCCTCCCTTAACAGGTTTTGCGGCTTAATAATCTCAAGAAGCTTTTCCTCAGGCAAAAATGAGAACTTTCTGTTGGCTTCCAGTATGCTCACATTTTCTTTTTTCATCTCCCTGGCAAGCTGCGCTGATTTGTCATACCCTATATAGGGGAGCAGGGCCGTTGTTATTGACGGACTTTTAGCTATGACATCAAATGAGTCTTCGCTGCTCAGTTTAATGCCTGAAACAAGATTTTCCTTAATTGTGCGGTTGCAGGCAATAAGGAGCTTAATGCTTTCTATTATTGCGTGTCCGATCACCGGTGTATATGCATTAAGATCAAGACACCCCTGTCCGCATAGTGAGGCAACGAGCTGGTCGTTGGCATATACTTTATGTGCCGAGCTTATGACAAATTCAGATATAACAGGGTTTATTTTACCCGGCATTACAGAGCTGCCTGTCTGTTTCATGGGTATGGTCAGCTCCCTGTTTCTGAACAGGTCAGAGGAGAGTAGTCTTAAATCAGAAACCGTTTTTTCAAGGTTCACAGCATGAGCTTTAAGAATGGCATGAACCTCAACAAAGGCATCAAGGTTGCAGGTTGCATCGTGAAGGTTTTCTCCCCTTGATACAGGTAATCCTGAAACCTGCTGAAGCACAGTTACCACCTCGCTCATGAAAAAACGTGGAACTGTAATTCCTGTGCCAATGGCACTTCCGCCAAGATTAATGACCTTTATTCTCTCCGAGCATTTTGATATCCTCCACCAGTCGCGCGACAGCGCATCACAATACGTACTGAACAACCTGCCATATGTTGATGGTACTGCTTCCTGCATCTGGGTGTACGCAATACGCAGGTGATTTCTGCTTTGTTTTTCGATCTCTTCAAATGCCGATCTGGCATTGTTGACCTCAGTCTCCAGTGCCAGGAGGAGCTTCAGAACGGTTATCCTCAGTGAGGTGGGTATAACATCGTTGGTGGATTGAAAGATGTTGGCATGTTCTATAGGGTGGATCGTTGAGTAATCACCGGGTTTATGGCCGCTTTTCTGAAGAGCCCTGTTGGTCATTATCTCGTTGACGTTCATGTTTATGCTTGTGCCGGCACCTCCCTGAATTGCCGGAACAATGAAATGTTCAAAGTGCAGGCCATTTTCTATCTCAGTGTCGGCGTCAAGGAGCAATGCGATTATCTCATCGTCAATAAGGGGAAGAGGCAACTCAATCGCCGGGTACTTCGTCTTAACAGCTTTGGAGTACTTCAGGTACGTAAGCAGGCAGGCTTTTTTGACCATCCCGGTGGCCATATACCATTCTATATGAAAACGGGTTGTGTCAGGGAAGTTAGATGCCGCCCTTAGTGAATGTATCCCGTATAAGGCATCATCAGGTATTTCGAGTGAGCCTATAAAATCTGTTTCCTTGCGCATTTTGTTTTAACCGCCAATGGCACCATTTAAACAAATGTACAAAAGATTTTGTTGAGCTGCCTGTCAGTTAAAAATGCCGGACCATTGCTTAGCCTAATACATAAACGGGTACGTAAAATCGGATGCCGGAAGGAAAGTCTCTTTTATTGTACGCGGACTTGTCCATCTGAGAAGGTTTAATGGTCCGCCTGCTTTGTCATTTGTTCCCGAGGCACGTGCTCCACCGAAAGGCTGCATGCCAACCATTGCTCCTGTGGGTTTGTCGTTATAGTAAAAGTTACCTGCGGCATATCTCAGTATCTGGCAGGCTCTGATAGCTGCATATCTGTCATTTGAAAAAATAGCCCCGGTAAGACCATAAGGAGAGGTTTTATCGCACAGATGCAGTGTCTCTTCATACTGGTCGTCATTGTAAACATATATGGTCATCACCGGTCCGAAGATCTCCTCTTCCATTGTTTTAAAATGAGGATCCTTAGTGACTATTATTGTCGGTTCAATAAAATACCCTACGCTCTTATCTCCTCTGCCTCCGGCAATAATCTCACACCCGGGAGCGGCTTTGGCAAATTCGATATATTCCATGATGCCATTGAAGGCGCTTTCGTCAATGACTGCATTAATGAAGTTGGAGAAATTGCTTACATCGCCCACCTTTATTCTGGAAATCATCTTAAGAAGATGTTCCCTGATCTTTGGCCAGATGGATGAAGGAATATATGCCCTCGAGGAGGCAGAACATTTTTGCCCCTGGTATTCAAATGAACCACGGATAATTGCAGTGGCAACATCAAGCTGATTTGCCGAGTTGTGCACAAAGATGAAGTCTTTTCCACCTGTCTCACCAACTATTCTGGGATAGCTTCTGTAATTTTCAAGGTTACCGCAGACACCTTTCCAGAGGGTATTGAAGGTTGCATTTGATCCCGTAAAGTGAATGCCTGCCAGATCAGGACTTTTGAGAACCACCCGGCTTATCTCAGCGCCTGATCCCGGGATGAAATTAACAACTCCTGCCGGCAATCCGGCTTCAAGGAACACCTTCATCAGGAAGTAATTTGAAAGAAGAGAGGTTGTGGCTGGCTTCCAGACAGTGGTATTTCCCATTAAGGCAACTGACATATTAAGATTTGATGCAATCGCCGTGAAGTTGAACGGAGTGATGGTATAGACAAATCCTTCGAGCGGACGATATTCAAGCCGGTTAAGCTGATCGTTTGATGAACGTGGCTGATCTTCGTATATCTGGGCAGCAAAGAAAGCATTGAACCTTAAAAAGTCAACCGTCTCACAGGCTGCATCTATTTCAGCCTGGTGAACTGACTTGCTTTGGCCCAGCATTGTTGCTGCCACAAGTGTTGCCCTGTATTTCCTCGATATGAGCTCGGCAGCTTTCATCATTATAGATGCCCGCTCCACCCATGAGATGGTCATCCATTTTCCCCTGGCCTCAATGGCCGCCTGTACCGCGCTTTCTATCTCAGCCTCGCCGGCAATACTGTACCGGGCAATAATGTGCTTATGATTATGCGGCATGATGACATTGCCCTTCTTTTTGGTGTAAACCTCCCTGCCATTGATAATAAGAGGTATATCAGCAACGCTGGTTGAAAGACGCATGAGTTCTTTTTCTACAGCTATCCTTTCAGGAGATCCTTTTTCATAACTCATCACCGGTTCGTTTGCCGGGGGCTGAAAAGAAAAAATACCATTATTCATATCCTTAAAAATATGGTTGTTAAAGAGTGCAAAAAAAGATAAAACCTGAGTTAATACAAATGATTTTCCTCACTGANATGCAAAGAAATATTCACCGGCAAACATGACATTTAGCAGGAATTTAAGAAAAAGTGGTCATTTGGTTGATAAAAACAACGAGCTGGCAGAAGAGAGCGCCTCAGGTTTTCCAATGACATAGGCCACGTCACCGTTACAAAGAGGCATGGAAGGAGAAGGATGCTCAATGAACTCATTCCCCCTTTTTATTGCAACAATAGTGATGTGGTGCCTGTTCCTGAGATTTGTCTCAATGAAGGTTTTACCCGAGAGATAAGAATCAGCTTCGACAGTAAAAGCAAGAATTTCCAAATCGGGAATGTCATCGAGAATTGAGAACCGTTTGACGGGTTTGTCGTCCCTGAAGACTCCATAATTATGATCCCTTATTTGTGCTACGGCACTCTCAATATCAGCGCTTGGGACGAGATACTTTGCCAGTATTCTTTCAAAGAAGTCAATTGCTGTTTCAAACTCCTCTGGGATCACCTGGTTTGCACCAAGTTTGTACAACTCTTCAATATCAGATACATGCTTCGTCCTTACAAGAACATAAGCATGATTGTTCAGCTGACGTATTTTTTCTACGATTGCCATTGCTCCGATAAGATCGCCAACAGAAACAACGATAAGCCCGGCGTTCTGGACATAGGCTTTTTTCAAGGTAGGAATGTCTACCGAGTCGCCGTAAATAGCTGTAAACCCTTTGTCAATCTGTTTTTTTGCAATGGCGGGATCAAAAATAACAGAGACAAAGTTAAGCCCCGTGTGTTTCAACATAGCTGCCAGGTTAATTGCTCTGGAGTCTTTACCGATGAGGACTATATGATTTTCCGTTTCAGAAATTTCAACCTCTTTAACAGGGTATAATCCATTCATCAAAAACGGAGGAAGCGGCAGTCGGCCGGCAAGTGCCGCAAAGGGCTTTGACCCTTTAATGAGAAATGGCGAGAGAGCCATTGAAATAACAGCTACTGCCAGGAACAGCTGATAATAGTAATCGTCAAGCAGTCTGCTCGTGATACCTATACCTGCAAGAATAAACGAGAACTCACCCACCTGCGCAAGCGAAAAGCCAACTACAACGGTATCAGAAAAGGTATGGCCGAGAATAAACCCAGTAAACCCTGCAACAATAATTTTTATCAAAATTACAGCAGCAACCGTTGCAATAACAAACAGGGGATGGTCAATCACGAACTGAAGATTCAGAAGCATTCCCACAGAAACAAAGAAAAAGCTTGTGAAGACATCCTTAAAGGGCAACAGGTCACTAAAGGCATTATGGCTGTACTCTGATTCAGAAATCATAAGTCCCGCAATGAATGCTCCAAAAGCAAGAGACATTCCAATGCCATATGTCAGAAGAGCCACGGAAAGAAGTATAAGGATAATTGTTGTCATGAACAACTCCTGACTGCGTGTCATGGCCACAGCATGAAGCAGCTTTGGAACCAGCCACCTGTTGCCTGCATAGATTAAAGCAACAATTCCGATGGTTTTAATTAACAAAATGAGAAGCTCCATGGGAATATCTGCTTTCCCACCACCAAGCAGAGGGGTAAAAAGCATCAGGGGGACAACAACTATATCCTGAAAAATAAGTATACCCAGCGTTGTCCTTCCTGTATTTGAAGTCACTGCCGATTTTTCCTGCAATATTTTAAGGACAACAGCCGTACTGCTCAATGCAGTGAGGAAACCCATAAAAAGAGCACCCGGCCATGCCATGGCATAGGCCCGTGCGAGAAACATTGTAATCAATGCTGTCAGTGAAAACTGAACAAAGCCACCGAAAAATACAAGCCTCCTGATCTTTAAGAGGTGGTTGAGAGAAAACTCCAACCCGATGGTGAACATAAGAAGGATAACACCAATTTCAGACAATATCTCAACGTCGGAAGGAGAGTGAATAAGACCGAGCAGATTAGGCCCGGCAATTATACCTGTTATAAGGTAACCAATAATGACAGGAATCTTAATCCTGTTGAATATCAGGTTGACAAAGGTGGAGAGTGCAAAAATGATTACTATGTCTTTAAGAAGATCAAGTCCCATACTCTCCTGAATTATATTTTAAGGTAGTCGTCATTTATATCTTCTCTTATAATACTATAACGAAGATCATCGAGGATCACATTGTTTTTTATTACAGATCTGCGGGAACGTCCCTCAAAAATGAACCCCGATTTTTCCAAAACACGCTGAGAGGCCTTGTTAAAGTCATAAACGCAGGCATAAATACGTTCAAGACCCAGCGTTTCAAAACCGTATGTCACAGCGATCCTTACGGCATAACCGGCAATTCCTTTATGCCAGTATTCTTCACCAAGCCAGTAGCCCAGCTCTGCCGAAATTCTGAATACGTCGGGTTGGCAGTGCAATCCTATTACCCCACACAAATCCCCGTTGTATTCTATCCCGAAAATATGATTTGATTTTGAACTGACCGCCATTTGGATAAAGGATACGGCGTCATCCTCACTATATGGATGCGGCATGATGTCTGTGAGGTTATCCCAGACATTCTTGTTGCTTGCCATTGAAGCAATCTTTTCCTTATCGGGAAGGGCCAGCTTCCTGAGGGAAACTTTTCCTAAATGCAGGTTTCGCATGGTTTTTCCCCTTTGATCTCTTATCTGATAAAGATAACCAAAAACGGTAAAATAAAAGCCATGCATCTGTAGTGGATGCATGGCTTATTGACCAAAAAATCCAGTTAAAAAAATCAGTATGTTATCTCTTCAAAGCCCTCTTTGCTCACTTTGTACACCGGGGGTTTACGGTCTGTCGACATTAAACCGTAATTTTTCGGATCAAAACCCGGGAGGCATTTTATAACTGTCCCCTCCCTGGCATAAATCCTTACTGCCACCTCTGACCCGTTCCAGTTTTCACCAGGTCTGACTGCATAAAATTCATCAGCGTAAAGAGTCTTGCCTGAAAACCTGTACGTATAATCAATATTGCGGACATTTGCATAGGCTTCAAAATCAGATTTACCAGAGGCCTTTTTTTCAATTGTAATATATGATATGGTTGAATCAGACGGAATAATATCAACTTCCGGTGAGCCGCATACAGTTGAATATTCCTTTGATTTGTAAAAACAGATCCGTTCGATTCCTGATTTTTCAAACCCCTGCAGATCCGATAATTTTCTTTGTGGAGCAAGATAAATTGTGTCAGGAGCGGGTTTTAATTCAATCCTGGCAGAAACGCTTTTATGGTTACCATAAACTGACAGTTTTGCTGATAGAATCACTCCAAGAACAGCAACAGATGCAACCCAGACTGAAAATATTACAATGCTTGCAATTTTAGAATTATTCTTAAGATTAAAAACCATAACAATTCCAAGGTATGTCAATACACCAAGCGGGATTATTACAACAATAGCCGTCAGAATAATTACAGGCAGAACAGAAGCGCTGTTCAAAACAATGCTCAGAAGTCCGTTAAGATTTAAAATATCAGGCTCAAAAAGATCTTTTACCAGTGGAGTGCCGTTAAAGAAGAATGTTGCAACAAAGGAGAAAAGCGTCACAAACCCAAGCAAAGCAAGGGCACTGCCCACACTTATCATTAAGATCCTGAAAATCAGATAGAGAAATCCTCCCACGCTTTTCCAGAATGTTGAAAAAACTCTTCCTGCCCTGGCATTTAAAGAGTTGGGATTATAGATGTTTTTTCTTTGCGACACATGTTGAGGATTTCCTTTAGACGCATTTTCTTCACTATAGTCTTCAGGGGCTCCCATAATTTTTATCATTTCAGAGATCATCTCGTTTGTTACAACAACGGGTGGTTCCTGTCCCCCTCCGAATATCTCCGCAATGCGCGTCTCTATATCTGAAATGGTCTCTTCGCCGCCGGGTTCCCTGGAGAAGCTTGCTGTTATCTGATCCAGATAACTCTTGAGCCTGTCAAAGGCATCTTCATCGATTTTGAAAATCTGTCCGGCAATATTTATGCTTATTGTCTTTTTCATATGATTCTGATTTTTATCTGCCACGTATCTGGTTAACTGAGGTTACAAGTTCTTCCCATGCACTGTCGAGCTCCACAAGATATTTCTTCCCTTCTTCAGTAAGCTCATAATACTTTCTGGGTGGTCCCTGTGGTGATTCTTCCCATCGATAGCTGAGTAACCCTGCATTTTTCTGCCTTGTAAGCAGGGGGTAAAGAGTGCCTTCAACAACAATCACCTGTGCTTTTTTCAGCTCGTTGATTATGTCAATGGCATAACATGAGTTCCTGGACAATACTGCAAGGATGCAGTACTCCAGTATTCCTTTTCGCATTTGTGCCTGCGTGTTGTCCGTGTTCATAGCTGCCTCGTTTTAACTTCTTTAGAGATTCATTGTATGCTTAACCTTATTAAATTCGCTTTTTACAGATTCTTTTATATTTTCAATTGTGACCGGTTCTCCCCGCATTTCAATCTTTTGCGCCGTGGTCTTTGCCTCCGGAAGAAGAATCCACAACACAGCATAAATAAGCACTCCAAACCCACCGCCACAAGCCAGAAGAATAAAAATAAACCGCATGATCCACATATTCATATTAAACCACGCTGCAAGTCCTGCACATACACCCCCCAGCAACCTGCTGTCGGGATCACGGTAAATCCTTCGGGAGGAGTGAGGGATCTTTTCTCCCTTTTCATTTCCGCTTATTGCCTCAGGCGTACCAAGTACACTGACGGTATCTTTTACATCGGCCATTGTTATTACCTGCTTGTAACTGCTCAGCTTCTGCCTGAACAACTCAGCCAGCCGGCCTTCAATGTCAGAAATGATCTCGGAAGCACTCTCCTCACCCTCAAATTCGCTTTCGAGACTCTTCAGATAACCCTGTAAATACTCATATGCATCATCATCTATATTGAATGCATACCCACCGAGATTAATACTGATTGTGACTTTCATGACTTTAATTTTCTGGTACCTTTTATTACACTTTATATTTCATTACAAAGATATATAAAAAAAATAATACTATGCAATACATAGTACATAAAAAATTTAAATAGCGTTGATTATTAATATTAAAGATGTTTAAAGTCAGGATTTATATATGATTACCGTGATTAGTTTTAACATATCAGTAACAACATTTCTTTTTAACTTTATAGAAACAATATAAAGTCATGAAAACTTACAAGTGGGGGATTTTAGGAACAGGCAATATTGCCAGGAAGTTTTGCAATGCACTTCATCTGCTTGATAATGCAGAGATATATGCTGTAGGGTCACGTAGTTTTGAGAAAGCCGGGAAATTTGCGTCAGAATTTAAAATTCAGAAAATATATGGCAGTTATGAAGAGTTGGCTGCAGATAAGGATGTTGATGTTATTTATGTGGCAACACCGCACACATTGCATATGGAGAATACCCTTCTGGCATTAAGGAATGGTAAGAATGTGTTGTGTGAGAAGCCGCTTGCCATTAACTCGGCTGAGGTAAAAAGGATGTTTGATGAAGCATCTGACAGGGGGTTGTTCCTGATGGAGGCGTTGTGGCCACCTTTTCAGGCAAATTACCTGAAAGCAACTGAGATCATAAACAGCGGCGGGTTGGGGAAGGTGAAACATATTTATGGCAAGTT